>Ga0247844_1000449_pt1 | contig 88345 bp, 76 predicted proteins | sample LaCtaG_FD_192421 | JGI IMG/M metagenome (GOLD analysis project Ga0247844, IMG submission 192421) | Freshwater microbial communities from meromictic Lake La Cruz, Castile-La Mancha, Spain - LaCruzMarch201714.5m_1 | ecosystem: Environmental > Aquatic > Freshwater > Lake | place: Spain: Castile-La... | reverse complement strand
TCGTGTGGTTCGGTTGGTTCAGCTTCACCGGCTCGCTCCAAGTCTTCGCGGAATCACTGCTGCGGCGGAAGTAGATGTCGATCTGCGGAGTGAAGGCCGAAAAGAAGAAAAAGGTCTCTTTTCCGGCCACAAACAGCGACGGATCAAAATCAGCGCGTCCCGCAAAGTCCTGCAAAAGAGTCGCCTCGCCCCAGGTGCGGCCTTGATCCGCTGAAAACGCCTGCATGATGCGCTGCGACTCCGCGCCCTCCGATGGCGATGAGAACCACGCGGCCATCACTCGTCCATCCGGCAGCACCGCCACGCTCGGCCCGAAGTTGAAGCCCGAGGTGTTCGCCGGGTCCTTCGGATCGGTGCTGGTGTGCTTGAAGATGACCGTGCGGTCGGTGATCTCGATGGGAGATGCTTCGGCGGCGTGTAGCGCGGCGGGGGGCGCGAGGAGGAGGGCGGTGATGAGGATAGGGGTCTTCATTTTTCAAAACGAACTCGTGCGATGTAAATCGCGGAGGGCAGCTCCACATGGCGATTCGGCGGTGGATTGCCGTTTTTGTCTTCGTGCGAAGAGTAATAGCTGACCCACAGTTCATGCTCGTGCCACACCATGCCGGGATAGCCGGTGTCGCTGCCGCCGCTGGGGAGAGTAAGTGCAATGTCGTAGTGATCGCGATCCATGCTGGCGATCACGGTGGAGAAGGGTTTGCGATAACTGCGGCCCGCCGCGATGAGCGACCCGTCGGGCAGCGCGATGAAGTTTGGCCCGCCTAAACGGTGCTCCGTCTCGTGCCAGCTCCACTCCCGATACGGCGGCTTGCTGCTGCCGATCCAGCCGAAGTAGTTCCCGCGCTCGCGGCGCACCATGGCGATCATTTCGCCATCCGGACGAATGCGCGCGGTGGCTTCGTTGGGACGGCCAGGCACGTCGAGATGCGTCAAAGTCTCCCATTTCAGACCGTCCGTGCTGGTCATCAGCCTTGCCTTCCACGGCGCGGGACCGGGCGGCACCGGGCCATTCGTTTCCGCTGCCTCCGCTACTTTCGGATCGGGATGTTGCGCACGCAGGTAGGAGTAGCTGATGCCGTAGGCCTTGCCATCATGCCAATCGACGCGCCAGAGCCACTGGCCTTCCTCCATCACCTTGGCCGGCTTCGTCCAAGTGATGCCATCGGCGGAAAACATCACGCGCGGTTGCTTTGTTTTGAGCAGCGGCGTCTTGCTCTCCTTGTCCCACACCGAGCCACCGGCCACGATCATCAACTGCCCGTCCGGTTTGATGGAGAACTTCGGATCGCGCAAATCCACGCCGTCCTCCGCGAGCAACGCCGCCGAGTCCCACGCCACGCCATCGGGTGAGCGCAGGACACGCACCTTGCCATCACCGGGAGCATGAGCCTCGCCTTCACGGAAGCAGCAGAACCACTGTTCGCGGAAGCGGGTGAGATCGGTAAATGCGCAGTGCTTCGCCCTGTCCCAAATGCGCTTCGATTCGATGAGGACCGGCTTGCGCTCGTCCGCCGCGTGGAGCGTGGCCAGCAGAGTGAGGAGGAGGGCGATGAGAAGCAAACGACAAACAGATGGTCGGCAGAAATAGGGGATTAGGGTGTTCATGGAAGAGTTCTTCACGGCTTCTTCACGACGATGATTCGATCACACAGCACCAGATCTTCTTTCGCCGTACCGCCGTAGGTGGGGCCGTCGAACTTCAAGGAGACCCAGGCTTCCCAATGATTGATGGCTCCCGGCTCATACAGGCGCTCGCCGAGTTGCTGATTCGTGGCCCAGCTCTTGGCCGAGAACCAAATCCAACTGTCCGGCGTGAGGGTGATCGCACCCAGTTTGTAGAGCCGGTATTTGCCGGACGTGATGTCTTTCTGCTCCAGGCGGATTCGCGCGCCTTCTTTGCCCTTGGACGGCTGACGCGATTCCCATTGGTAGAAGCCGACTTGAAAAGGCATGTCGGGCAGATGAATCGTCGTGGCATAGCCGCACGCGGCCTCGGCATCCTTCACGGTCTTGGGGCCGGACTGACGGCCTGAATTGGTGGGCACAAAGGTCTGGATGCGGGCGCGGTCGATGCCGCTGAACTCGACAGGCAGCGGCTTCTCTTCACCGCCGCCTTCGATGATAGCCATGAGGTCGGCGAGCGTGCCGGGGGCAAAGGGTCTCGGGCTGGCGGCCTTGATGCGGTTGGCGAAGTCGTTGGCGTCTTTGAAGTAGTCCGGGTGCGATTGGCGCAGCTTGAACCATTTCCACAGGCTCGCGAAATCCAGCTCGCGTCTCAGCAGGCGAACATTGGCCAGAGCTGCGGGCGATGCGGCGGCGCTGGCTTCCATGTTGTCGAATCGGCGCTGCCAGCGGTGAATGTTCTCCTCGGTGAGGTAGGGGAAGATGTGATCTTCAAAACGAGGTCCGGGCGTGTAGGTGACGCCGCGCGGCAGCTCGCGCATTGCTTCGCGGCCTTGCTCCAGTTCCTCCAGATAAAGACGGACGAGTTCGGCAGCGGGGCCGTACTGGTGGTCGGTGAACTCGCGAATCAGCGCGTCGGTGTCGCAGGTCACATCCTGCATGAGTTTGAGGATGAGATAACTCTGCAACTCGCTGAGACCGGAGCGGTCGTTCGCACCCCGGTGGTCGGTGAAGACGCCCTCGACGCCCGCTTTGTGCATCAGGCGCATCTGGTTGATGTTGCGCCGGAGATTGCCCACCGGCAGCACCTCGCCGCTGCCCCAAGGATTCGGATACAGCCAGGCCCAGAGATGCGAGGTGATGCGGCTCCATGCTTGGAGGTCGCGCCAGGTCTCCTGCAGGCTGGCATCGGGATGGTTCCAGTCGGCGAAAAAACAGTCTTCGATGGGCGCGAAGGCGATGATCAAGTTCTCCGGAAGTTGGTCACCAGCAGGCAGCACCGGCGGCTTCTGCGTCTGGCTGCGGCGGTAGGCCAGCGTTTTGACAAACTTGCCGGGATGCTGCTTTTGCAGGAGGCCGCAGAGTTCGATGAGGTAGTCGTAGTGCGGTCCGCCGGGGCTTTGATACTGCTTCTCCAGCGCCTTGCACTTCGCGCAGTAGCAGAAGGCATCCGGATTGTCGGCGGCGTCCACCGTGAGGATGTCGTTGCCGGGAGCGATGGTGAGGTGCTTGAGGATGTTCCGCGTGAGTTCCTGGCGCAGCGCAGGATTGCTGAAGCACAATTGCATGGCGGGCGTGCGATTGCCGTTGGGGTGCATGGAGAAGAACTCGGGATTCGTCGCGAAGTAATCCATCCGCTCCATCCACGGAAACGACCGCGAATAGACCGTGTCCGGCGTGGGCGGGATGTAGGCGAAGGCGCTGTGCACAAACTTGTCGTTGCGCAGATAAGGCACAAAGCCGGGCGCTGACCGGCTGCCCCATTTCTCCGACGCCATGTTCAGCCCACGCTGATAGCTGAAGTGAGGATCGCCCAGCAGCCCGAACTCGCGTGAGCGGAAGGAGAACCCGCGTTTCCTCTCAAAGGGCTTCAGCGTCACGTTCGGAGTGGCTGGGAGGACCGGCTTCTCAAACAGCGAATACCAGCGCCAGCCCAGCGAGGTCTCCAGGAACTCCATCACCGCATGAAGGTTGCCGTGAACGCCTTTGCCATAGAGGAAAATATCAGCGCCCTTGCTCCGGGAAACATGTTCCTGGTCCTTGAGCGCGGTCAGCGGATCGCCGCCCAGCTTCTCCTTCACTGATGCGCTGACGCCGACATAAAGACAAGGACCTCCGCCAGTCACCTTGTCCGCCTCCACTACCGGGAACTCCGCGCCTGTGATTTGTTTCAGGTATTCCGAGAGCCTGGTCAGCGCATAATCATCCACCGGCGAAACAACCTCCAGCTTGACGATGCGGAACTCGGTCTTGCCCGCCGTGCTCAACGCGATGTCGGCACCATGGAGCGCGTGAGGGAGAAGCAGCGCGGCGATGACGATGAAGAACCGGCAAAAAGATGGGCGGCAGAAAAATGGGATTGGTGTCTTCATGTTTTTGCTGGTGATCTTTTGGTGGTGAGGAGAGGTTGGTTACATAGGTTTCGGCTAGCCTCAATCCGGCGCGCGGCGAGTTGCTTCGCTGGAACGAGTGGCCGGCGGCTTCCTGACGAAGATGATCTGGTCGCAGAGTACCGAATAGGGGGCGTTGGTATCGAGGCTCCGGCGGTCGTTCGCCGCGATCTCGGCCGGCGTGGGCGGGATCGGCGGGTTGAATTTCAGGGAGACGTGGACCTCGTAGCGGTTGTCGTTGTCCGGGCTCGGCGGACGGTACAGGCGTTCGCCGAGTTCGAGCTTGGTTTCCCAACTTCCGGATAACCAGATGCGACAGTTCGGGGTCACCGTGATCTCGCCCAGGGGATACAGCCGATATTCACCCCTCGGCACGTCGGATGCGTCAACGGCGCGTTTGGCGCCGTGCGTCCGGGTATCGTCCTGGTAGAAGCCGAACGTGAGCGGCCGGTCGGGCAGGTTCACGACGGCGCCGTAGCCGAAGGCCGCATCGGGATCGAGCACCATCTTGGGATTGCCCTGGCCGCGCACAGGGACGAAGCGCTGCACCAGCGCGTTATCCATGGCGTCGAAGGGGGGCGGCAACGGCTTCTCGATCCCGGCCGTCTTGATCGCCAGTTCCCAGTCGGCGAGTTGCTGGACCATAAAAGGCGGTGGCGCGCCCAGACGCTTCTGGACCTGGAGGTAATCCTTGAAATATGCCGGGCGGGCTTTGGCCAGAGTGTTCCACTCAGCCAGAGTCCGGTAATCCAGTCCACGCCGGAGTCGTCGTACGTTCTGATGCACACGCGTGTTGTCGGCCGCCAGTGTCTCCATCCGGTCGAAGGCGCCCTGCCAGCGACACATGGTTTCGGGAGACACTCCGGTCAGCCGCCGGCCAATCCCCCGGCCAGCGCTCAAGGACCTGTTCGTGCTCGACGCGAGCCAGGCCGCTTCCATCTCCCGCAGATAGGTGCGAGCCCCTTCCGCCGCCGGCCCGTACTGGTAATCCGTGAACTCCCGGACCAGCGTCGGCACGACGGCGTCCACGTCTTGCAAGAGCTTGTTGTAGACGTAGATCTGCAGCTCGCTGAAATCGATCGCGGAATTATAGGTCCAGCCGGTAAACTCCACGAACACCCCCTCCACGCCCGCGGCCTTCATCAGCCGGATGTCCTTCACCATCCGGTCCAGCATACCAGTAGACGGGTAATACCAGATCCACAGGTGCCGCGTCAGCTTGCCCCAAGCCAGCAGGTCCTGATAGCTGGTCTGATTTAGCGGATGCGTCCAGTCCACATCGACGTTGTCCTCGACATTGGCGTACTGGACCACGAGATTTTCGGGAAAGACCATGCCAGCCGGTATCACGGGCGGCTTCTGGGACTGGCTCAACCGATAGGCCAGGGTGTGTAGCAACGCGTCTGGATGCCGGTCCTTCACCAAAGCGCACAACTCGAACAGGTAATCGTACAAAGGGCCGCCTGGGGAGTGGTACTTTTCCTTCAACGCCTGGCAACCGGGACAGAAGCAGAATTCGGAAGGGTCGTCGTTCGCGCTGACGTTGATCATAAGTCGCTCCTGCCCGTCCGCCTTGAGCCGCCGGATGTGTTCCAGAACGTTCCGGGTGAGTTCCTGGCGCAGTCCGGGATTGCTGAAACACAGTTGTTGGCGGAGCGCCTCCCGCCGACCGGCCTTGGTCATGCTGAAGTATTCCGGATGGGTGGCAAAGTAGTCCTTCTTCGCCACCCAATCGAAAACCTTGGGCCACGCTTGCAGGGCCGGCGTCGGCGGGATGTAGCCAAACAGCGTATGGCAGTTCACCGGCATGACATGGCGCGAAAAAACGTTCGGCTGTAACCCAGGATTGGAGAACAGGTTCATCCCGTTCTGAAGGTGGAAGTCGAACATCCAGTCGTAGCTCGGTATGCGATAGGCGAACGAGAATCCGCCGGTGCGGGAAAACGGCTTGACGACCAGGTCGCGCGCGACGGCGAACACCGGTGTCCCCACGGTGTTATGCCAGGTCGGCGTCTCCGTGATCAGACGTCCCGAATACCAACGGCGCCCGAGCGTATGTTCCATGAAGTCAACCACAGCGTACAGGTTGCCGTGCATGCCCTTGCCATAGAGAAAAATATCACCGCCTTTGCTCCGGGAAACATGTTCCTGGTCCTTCAACTCCTTCAACGGCTCGGCGCCCAACTTTTCACTCACTGCTGCACTGATGCCGACATAAAGACAAGGGCTGTCACCAGTAGCCTTGTCCGCCTCCACTACCGGGAACTCCGCGCCTGTGATTTGTTTCAGGTATTCCGAGAGCCTGGTCAGCGCATAATCATCCACCGCTGAAGGATTCGCCGGCTTGACGATCCGGAAGTCAGTCTTGCCCGCCGTGGACAGTGCGATGTCGGCGCTCAGCAGCGCATGAGGGAGAAACAGCGCGATGAGAAGCAAACGACAAAAAGATGGGAGACAAAAAGGTGGGCGTCGGGTCTTCATGTTCTTTTCTTCCATCTTTTGTCGTGGAACTCAGGTATGCCGCGAGTGGTCTTCACTGTGGTTTGCGGGCCTTGTTCACGGCTTCGATGGAGTTGAGGATGTTCGTCCGCCAGACGCCTTGGAGTTTATCAGGCTCGGCGCGGTTCAGGGTCTTCAAAGCATCGTCGAACTGGCCTTTGCGGGTCTGGATGCGGGCGATGCCTTGCAGGGCGGTGAACTCGCTTGCGCCTCCGATGTGGGTGCGGCCTTCGACGATGGCATTGTAGGCGGCGAGAGCTGTTTCGTCGTTCTTGAGATTGTTTTCGCGGTTGTGGCCGATGGCTTCCCAAACTGCGTCTCGCGTCCGCGGTTCACTGATCCATTCGAGTGCGGCAGAGAGATCGGCTTCGGCTTTGTCGCCAGCTTTGGTGATGGAATAAGCGCGGCCTCGTGCATAGAGGCCAGCGCCACGTTTCCAGAATGGCCACTTGGAGAAATCCACTGCACCGAACTGAGCGATGACGTCCGGTGCCTTGGAGATCAGGATGAGATGCTCCATCAGCGCGGTCTTCTTCACCGCCTCAATGGGGATGCGGGCGATGAGTTGCATGGCGAGGTCCGGCTTTCGCAGATGGCTGGCATGTTGGGCGGCGAGTTCAAGAGCGTAGGACTTTTGCAGATCGGTGATCTTGCCATCAGCGGCGGCGGTGTAGGCAGCGACGGCTTCTTCGCGCTTGCCAGCGAGGTGAAAATCGGCAGCGATGCGCGTCTTTTTGAGGAAATCATCGTCCGGCGGGCCGTGGTCGAACTCGGTGTGGTTGCCGTCGAAGAAGGTCGCAAACTTCATCACCTCGTGAAAGTGCTCCGCGCCGGTTGGGGAGAAGGCGGAGTATTCCTCGCCATCTTCGCGGATGCGCTGGCGACAAATGTTGATGTGCCACGGCAGACTTTTCGTGGGCCTGCGGCCAATGACTTGGTGGAGTGGATCGTTTTCATCCTGCGTGACGGGAATGCGCATCTCGACGGTCCAGTCCCCGTCTTCGACCTGCGTGGCGACCTCGGCCTGCGAATCCCAACTGAACCATTTGTCGCGCGAGGCACCGCGATCCAAATCCACCACGGCTCCGCTGGGGCTGACAGCGATCTGATAATACGAGCGGGACTCCGTTTCGAGCAGCACCTCAATGGCATCGCCATACCAGAGCGCGGAGTCGTCTTTCTTCGTGGTGCCGATGTTGGGTTTCTCGCCACGCTGCTCGTTGCAGCGGATGGAGAAGTAGAGGTCGTGGCCGAGCCAATGCGCCTTGACGGTGGTGCCAAAGATGGGCGTGCGTCCTGTTTGCAGTTCGCGCAGGGAACAAATGGCATACGCGTTCTTCCACGCTTCGTCATCGAGCTTGCCATCGATCACGATCTTACTGCGTGCCTCGCCCACGAGCCGCAACACCGGCATGGGTCCTCGCACCTTGCCAAGTTGCTGGCTCTTGCTGCGCAGATCCTTGAGATAATCGTCGATCAACGCGATACGGCGTCCATGGAGACTCGTCGACTCGGCTTTCGTCTTCGCTTTGGCAAAGAGGGCGAGCGCGGTGTCGGTCTTGTCCTTCTCCTTTTCCATCGCCTGCCAGTTGGCTTCGCAGTATTCAAAGAAGGCGTGCATCTCTGCCTCCGCCGGGCCGTAAAACAGGCGGCAGTATTCGCGGAACATCGCATCCACATCGGCGTCCTTGCCGCCCCAATACATGCGCTGGGTGAAATAGACCATGAAGTGATTGAAGCCCAGGCCGACCTTCTCGAAGTCCATCGGCATGCTCAGCCAGATGTCCTCGCCCATTGAGATGCCTTTGGTCGCGTTGATGCTCGCGCCCAGCGAGTGCGGCGTAAATGCGGGCAAATACCAGCCGCGATCGGTGAATGGATAGTTTTCGAAAATGACCAACGGCTGGCTCGTCTTCGCCAGCCAGGCCTCGCGCAGTTGACGGGCGCTTTCTTGATCGGCGGGCTTGTTGCTCATCGGGCGACGACCACCGACGATGGAGACGACGACGTTTGGCTCGAGCTTTTCGATTTTCAGCGGCGGCAACGTGTAGGTGCCATAGGCGCAGCAGAGCACCTTCTTGTTCGGATGCGTCTTGCGCACCTCCTTGGCGACTCGATTCACGAAATCCCAGACATAATCGGACAAATAGCCGCGCTTTTCGCGATCCGGTGAGTCCTTACCCTCGCAGAGCTTGCATTGGCAGATCGAATCATAGGCATCGGGCGGCATCACGGAGACGACGTCCATTTTTAAATGATCAAACTGCATCCGCACGTTGCGCACAGTTTGCTGGAACAGCTCTTCATTCGAATAGCAGAGTTGGTTCACCGTCTGGCCGGGCCGGTTGTCGCGCTTGCCGCCGTAGAGCGCGAACCACTCAGGATACTTGGCGAAGACCGCCTCGCGATGGGTCATCTCCTGCATGCCGTGCGCACACTGAACCTCGTAAGGATCGCGAATACCGAGCCGCATCGCCCACATGGCGAGATTCGTTCCATGGACTCCGAGCCGCACACTGAAGCGGCGGATAGGGAAATCTGGCCGCACCGTTTCGTTCATCGTTGTGAGCGGGATGCTCTTCAAGTTCGGCACCACTTCGCCGATCTCGCCCGGCCCATACCAGCGCATGCCGAGCTGCATGAGAAAGCCGCAGACCGCATTGAAGGAACCACGCTCATCGTAGCCCCAGAGCGTCATCGGAGCGAGCTTCTGACCGGCTTGGCGTTGGTCATCCGGCAAACCGGTGTGGCCCGGAAGCCGCATAAGCTCTTTGAACGCCTGCCAATTCGGCAAGCCCCAGAGTGCTCCGGTGATTTTTTCCCACTCACCTTGCGCCGTTCCCTCTCTGAAATCCGCGTGGCCTTTGGACCACGGCTCGATGGGCGTGAACTCCGTGTCCTCGCCTATCAGCGCCATCCAGTCCGCCCCCGACGCGATGCGATACGCACCGTCCTTGAGGCCATCCGCCTTGACCGATGATTGCGCACTGGCCCCGACAAAGATTTTCACCGCTTTGCCCGATGGCACCGTCACGATGGGTAACCTCGCCCCACTGATTTTCAGGATCCCATCCTGCAACTCCTGCGCCGCAAGCCGCACCGTGCGCAAGGGTTTGTCACTGATGACAATCTCCGCCCGCGGCTCGCCGTTCTCGACGAGATACGTTTCCGCGAATGCACTGTGTCCGAGGAAGAGAGCGATGATGATGGTTAGGGTGTTGTTCATGCGGGTGGATTCTTTCATGGTTGAGTCCGGGATGGTTCATCTAGTCATTCTTCACCTGGCCCGCCGCATCCACGGGCTCGTGCAGGGCCAGCTTTTCGGCAGACAGCGTGGCTGCCAAATCCGGCAGGTCGTAGAATTGCAGCGCGCCCTGGACGGTGTTGACCTGCTGGTTCAGTGTGCGCGGCGTGGAGCAGACTTCCGTCCAGGTGCGCAGGGTGCGCTCAAGACGTGTGTCGGCGAAAAGTTGCGGCTCCAGGGCGGCGGCGTGAAGCGCGGGAACGCCGGTTTCGCCGATGCCAGTGAGGTGAATCGGGTGGCCTTGATTCCACTTCTCTGAAGCAAAACGTGCGCAGGCGAGGATGTCCTCGGTCCTCATGCCGACCAACGATTGCCCAAGCAAATAGGCGAGCGTGGCAGCCTTCGAGTTTGAATCGAAAGGCGTTCCAAAAACTGACGGCCGTCTTCCGCGCTGCATTTCGCCGAAGCCGCGCAGGTCCACGGCAAGCACAGTTTCACCCGCGCTGGCAAGGGCTTCGAGAGCGCCGCCCGGCCTGGCTGCCGCCCCCTTGCCGTCTTCGTGCAGGTAGAGCCTGACCCCGGTGCTGGCGTCGGGTGGATGAAACAAGAGGGCCGGAAGCACGGTGCCTTCGGCGTTGCGCAGGGTCAGCTTCTCGATGCGCACGGGGCCGCGCTGGAGCGTGTCTCCGGCGGTCGAGATGAAAGGCGGCAGTTCCGCGAGCGGACGAATCCGCGCCAGTTCGCGCACTTTGGCGAGCGCGGCGGGTCGCGGGCTGGACTGCCAGAAGCGCTGGCGTTCCGCATTGAGCGGCGCGGCCACCGTCGCGATGAGATCGAAAAAGGAACACGCTCCGGGCTGGCGCAGCACATCGCCCTCCGGCGTGCAGAGGATTTCCTGCTCCGGCAAAATCTCGAACGCGGGTTCCCGCCACGCATCGTCGCGGCCCGCGAGCCAGCGGCGGAACCACCGCGCGGAAGCCTCGCGCATCTCGATGTCGAGGGCGTGCTTCGTGTCCGCCTCGACCAGTTCGACGCGTTCTGGAAACCCGAGCCGTCCGTAAACGCGTTTGCTCTCACGGAAGACATTCCACGCGCCCTGAATGTCGAAGAAATCCTGCGTCGCCGCCATGATGAGCACCGGACGCGGCGCACTCATGAGGACGTAGTCGGCGTGGTCCAGGCCGGCGCTGATCTGCCCGAAGTGATTTTGCTCGAAGTCCTGCGGCCCGATGGTTTCCAGTAGCCGCCGGAAACCGGTGAGGTAACAGGCGGGCGCAGCCGCGACGATGCGCTCATCCAGCGCCATCAAGTAGCTGGTCATGGTCCCACCGCCCGAGACGCCGGTGCAGCCGAGGCGGTCGCCCCGGATATCCTCCCGACTCTGGAGGTAGTCGAGGGCGCGGATGCCATCCCAAATCATCGTCCGCGCCAGACTGAGGCCCACCGGAGTGCCGGAGATGCCCATTAGTTGATGTTCGCTCGTGGGACTCTCGAACTCCACCTTCCCGTCCGGCTGCCGGTAGTGCCGTCTTTCACCCTGGCCGATGGGATCGAAGCAAAAGACCGCGATGCCCGCGTGGACAAGGCTGATGGAGGCCTTCTGATACGTATCGCCAGCCTTCGCGATCGACGTGTGCCCGCACGGCATGAGCACCGCCGGATGCGGACCGGCCCCTGGCGGGAGATAGAGCAAGCCGGAGACAAGAAAGCCCGGCTGACTTTCAAACAGGATCTTCTCCATCCGATACGCGCCGAAATCGCGCTGGCCCGTCACCCTGGCATTCAACGGAGTGCGCTCCGGCAGCCCGCCCAGTGCCGCCACGAAGCTCGCGCGTTGCCTCTGCTGCCACGCGGCGACATCCGCCGGCGTCTTGATTTTCTCATAGTCCGTCTCGCGGCGGTCCAGCGCGGCAAAGGCGAGCTTCTTCAACTGCGCCTCCAGCAGCCCGGTCGGCGCGAGTCCGTCCACCAGCGGCGGCAGCACCGTCAGGTCGTCCGCACCCGCAACCGGCGGTGCCTGGCCGGACAGCAAGAGCGGGAGGAACAGGGCGATGAAAAGGGCAAGGCGGGGCTTCATTCGTCGACGGAACTCATACACCCGCCAACCCCTCCCTTTCACGACCTTCCAGTGACAATTAACGTAAAGCCGTTTACGCTCAGGCTAAAACCTCCGCATGAAATCCGATCGCCGATTTTTCAAAGAACTCCGCTTCCGCCAGCTCCGAGCCGTGGTGGAGCTGTCGCGACAGAAAACCTTCTCCGCCGCGGCTGCCGCGCTGAAAATGTCGGTCGTCTCCGCGTGGCGGCAGGTGAGGGCGCTGGAGGAAGAGTTCGGCGTGCAGTTGGTGGAGACGCAGGGGCAGCAGGTGGTGCTCACGGAGGATGGACGCCTGCTCGTGGAGATGGCGGAACCGATGGTCGAAAGCTTCCTGTCCTTGCGCGCAGTCTTCGATGACCGGCAGGGCAAAGCCCCACGGGAACTCACCGTGGCGGCTCCCGCCGGGGTGCTCAATGACGCCCTCCCGGAGCCGGTGACGGGCTATCGCCGCCAGTTCCCCAACGTGGGCCTCCGCCTCATGGAGCGTCCCTCGCGCGGAGCCCTCGCAGCCCTTTTGGCCGGCCAGGCGGACATCGCCATCATCGGTGTGACGGCCACGGATGAAGTGCCAGCTTCGGTGAGCCTGCATCGGCTCTCGCGCTACCCCATTCACCTGCTCTGTCCGAAGGACCACGTTTTAGCAGCCGCGAAAAAGCTCACCGTCAAACAGATCGCCCACCATCCGCTCGTGCTCAGCAGCGAGGACACCTCCGACCGCGCCCAGGTCGATCTCACCTTTGCCAAAGCTGGCGTGCTCAATCAGCTTAACATCGCCATCAGCGCCTCGCGGGTGCCGATGATCACCAAGTATGTGGCCATGGGCTTCGGCGTGGCGCTCCTGGCACCAGGTGAGATCGAACCGCCCTCGACCATCCACGGCCAACCATCGCTCATCTGGCGCGATGTGAGCGCCCTCTTCGGCCACGAAGAACTGGTGCTCCTCCAACGCAAAGGCCGCTTCGAACTGCCGCATGTGCGGGTCTTTCGAGAGATGGTGGAGCGGTCGTTTGAAACTCTGTCTTCGTGACCGGTGATCGCCGTGGATTGAAGTGATGCTTCAAGCTCGGGTTCACTCCATCCACCGGATGCACGAGGCCATCGGCACCTCGACGGGTTCGCCGTGAGCGGTGATCGCACCGGTAGCAGAGTTGATCTGGAAGACGACGACGTTGTTGCCGGGCATGTTGGCGCAGAGGAGCCAGCGTCCGTCGGGGGTGATGAGGAGGTTTTGCGGGCCTTTGCCGCCGCTGGGTTGAATGGTAAGCAGCGCGAGCGTGCCGTCCTCAGCGATGCGGTAGCTGGCGAGGCTGTCGTGGCCGCGATTGGTGCCGTAGAGGTGCTTGCCATCGGGCGTGATCTTCAAGTCGGCGGTGTAGCTCTTGCCGGTGAAGTCCTTCGGTAGCGTGGAGATGGTTTGCTTCTCTTTGAGGGTGCCGTCGGCGGCGTTCCAGTCGAAGACGGTGATGGTGTTGGCGAGTTCGTTGATGAGATAGACGAGCTTGCCGCCGGGATGAAACGTGAGGTGACGCGGGCCGCTGCCGGGTGCGAGTTTGGCAAAGGGCTGCGCGGCGTTCGGAGTGAGTTTCGCGGTGGCGGCGTCGAGGGTGAAAATCATGACCTTGTCGATGCCGAGATCGGCGGCAAGGGCATGTTTGCCATCGGGGCTGACGACGAAGCAATGCGCGTTCGGGCCTTTCTGCCGCTCTGGATCGACGCTGGAGCCGCTGTGTTGGAAAAACGACACGGATTCACCCAGCGAGCCGTCATCCATCACCGGCAGCGAGGCGACATTGCCGCTGGAGTAGTTGGCGACGAGCACGGATTTCCCCGTGGGATCGACATCGACGAAGCACGCGGCTTTGCCACGGCTGTTCTGGCGGTTGAGCGCACGCAAATCGCCCCCACGACCTTCAATGGCGAAAGCGGCGACGAAGTTGTCCTTCCCACCGAACTCGTCGATGGAATAGAGGAACCGGCGGTCCGGCGAGAGAGCGATGAAAAACGGCTTCTCCACGCCTGGGGTGCGTTTCAGAGGCTTCAGCGTGCCTTTTGCAGAATCGAAGCCAAAGGCATGAATCCCGGCCTTTTCACCTGAGGCAAAGGCGGAGACGAAAACGAGCGGCTCGGCCTGGGCGAGCGCGGTTGTGACGAAGGCAAGGAAGGTCAGGGGTGTGATTTTCATGAAGATGCCGGTTGATGGTGGCTTACGGTTCGAGCCACCCGCTCCAAAGCGGCTGCGATCTCGCTTTCGATGACGGAGAGCGGATTGAGCAAGGCGAGTGGGTCTTCCACCGGCGTGACTTCATTGGTCTGCGGGTTCCAGTTCACGGGGCCGAAGCGGCAGGGCGTGGGATTGCCGGTGTAGAGGTGCATGGCGGCGTCGTCTTTGTCGAAATGCCAAAACTCGAAGGGAAAGTGCATGAAGCCGTGCCTCTCCATCATCGCGGTGATTTCGAGCCGCGTGGCGACATGCTCAGGCGCTACGAACGGCGAGCGCATGGGCGTGTGCTCGCTCATTTCGAGATACGGATAGCCGCGCCAGACCTCGGTGCCGTCATCGAGATGCAGAACGGAGATGTCGATCGCAGAGCCGGACATGTGCGCGCCGATTTTTGGCATGTTCGCCGTGAGCACGATGGCGCGGCGGAACATCATCTCCGGCGTGGGAATCTCTCCTCCGAGTTCCCAGATGCACTTCTTCAAGATGCTGTCGAACACGGAGGGTTTTCGTCCGAGTTGGCGCTGCATTTCGAGCGTGCGGAAGCAGTCCTCGATCTTCAAAATCCAGCCACGCTCATTCATCTCGCGTCCGATGGTGACGACATCCTGCACGAGGCTCTCGCGCATGAAATACACGCGCTCCAGCTCTCCGGCGATCTTGCTGGTGGAAAAGGCCAGCTCCACGTTCGCCGCGGCGGCGGCGTCCGGCAGCGAGGCAAAGCGCTCGCCGCATTCGCTGACGGGAAAGGCAATGAGCTTCTGCACGAGGGCATAGCCTTGCTCCATCTGCTCCGTCCAATAGGCACGGCGGGCGGCTTCGTGGTTGTTCATCGTCATGGTGCTTTCTGGGCTTGAGGTGACTGTTTGAGGGACTGGCAATACTCCAACAGATCGGCGGCTTCTTGGACGGTGAGGGTTTGCAGGAGGCCTTCGGGCATCATCGAAACCGGAGCGATGGTGGTTTTGACGATCTGCGCGGCGGCGATCTTTTCAATGAGGCCACGGGCTATTTTCAGGGTGATTTCGGCGTCGCTGCGGGCGGTGATGAAGCCCGCTTTGCTTTCACCGGTTTTGAGTTCGAGGGTGGTGAGCTGCCACTGTGGATCGATGATTTTTGATGGCGTCAGAAGCTGGTCCAGCATGGCGCTGCGGTTCCATTTGATGCCGATTTGACTGAGATCTGGGCCGAAGTCGATTCCCACTCCGTTGGCGCGATGACAGGCGATGCAGACGCCCGCAAAGAGCGCCTTGCCGCGTGTCGCATCGCCCTTCATGGCGAGGAGAGCGGCGGAGTTGATGTTGGTGCCGAGGACTTTGCGGCGTTGGGACTCGGGCAGGAAACGCTCGAACAAATCGCGCCGCAGTGGCTCAGTCACGGCGCTGCCTTTGGCGATGGCTTGAGCGCGGATGTCGGGGCTGAGTTTGTCATCCAGGAGGGCGAGCAGCAGGCTGAGTGCGCCGCTGTTGGTGGTGAGGAGTGCATCGAGTTGGGTGCTGTCGCCTGCTTGGAGCTGGCTGAGAGATTGTTCTTCGGCCTCTCGTTGCGCGATGGTGGCGGGAGTGAGATCGGCGGCGTTGGGCTTCATGCTGGCGATCCAATCGCGCACGACGAGGATGCCGCGATCATCCACGAGATGACTGCCGAGGTAGGGCATGTGTCCGCGACCCGCAGTGGCCATGCGATAGAGCAGCACACTGCGCGCGGGGTCACCTCTGGCGATGACACGCGCATCGGGCAGGCCGAGATCGCCCTGCACGGGCTTGGTGTCGATGAGTTTGGCCTCCTTCAGCACGGCGTCGATGTTCATGTAGCTCGGCACGCCGCCGCCGCTGTTGAAGCGATGACAGACGCTGCAGTTGGAGTGCAAATAACTGCGTGCGCGCACTTCCACGCTGCCCACAGTGCCGTGTGGATCGGTCATGCGCGGCTCTGCGGGCGCAAGGCCGAGGCGGATGAAGGCATCCAACTGATCGCCCTCTGCTTGCGGTGTCGGGCGGTCGAGTTGCAGCTCGGTGAAGCCCTGCGCGAAGTGATTCATCAGCGTGTGGCAGCGGGCGCATTCACTGCGGCTGAAGAAGCGCCAGCGCTGCTGCATCTCGCCGCCGGGTGCGTTTTTGTCCTTCACGACGAAGGTGGTCTCGTCGCCTTGCCACGGCACGAGTTCGGCGTCGGTTTGTTCGGCGTTCCAGCGATAGGTGTAGGCACCCCAGAGACTGCCATCGAAGTGCAGAATCTGCGTTTCAATGCGGCGACGTGTGACAGGATTCCCACGCTCCATGTCGAGCGAGTAAGTTTTCGCGAGCACGGCTCCAGCAGGGAAGGCCCAGCGACCGCGCAGCACCACGCCCTTGGATTCCGTGGCGACCGTGACGCCCGATTCATCAGGAAAGGCAGCCCATCGCTGACCCACGGCGTGATCGGCCCAACGCGGTGCATTGATCTCAAACGGTTGCACGCCAGGGGATGGTGTTTGCTTGATTGTGTCGGTGAAAAGGCCGGTGTCGCTGAGTTTGCGCGGAAAGTCGGAGTTTTGGCCTGAGCGTGGATTCTTCGCGAATCGCCACAGCCCACCGCCGCTGTAGTCCACGATGATCAGTTCACCTTTGTGATCGATGCCGAAGCCCGCAGGCATGAGCGAGCTGCGTGCGAGTTCGCGATGTTCGGTGACCTTGTCGCCCTCCGTGCGCAAGGACCAGAATGTGCCCATTTGCCAGTCGCCGTAGAGATAGGCACCCTTCAATTCAGGCAGCCTTTCGCCGTGATAAAACTCACCGCCGGTGATGCTCGCCGCCTCTTCATGCGAGTGCGCGACAAGCGGCGGTACGATGGGCGATGGGCCGCGCGGGCGCTCGGGACGCACGTCTTGTTTGCTGCCTTCGGTGATGCTCCAGCCGTAGTTTCCGCCGCGTTGGACGCGGTAAATCATCTCCCACAACTCCCAGCCGACATCGCCAACGAACAGCTCGCCATTCTTTGGGTTGAAACTCATGCGCCACGGGTTACGCAGTCCAAAGGCCCACACTTCACCGCGTGCTTTCGGCACGTTGAGAAAGGGATTGTCCTTCGGAATGCTGTAGGCGCGATCGCCCTCGGGATGATCCACATCGATGCGCAGCACGCTGGAGAGCAAGTCGCTGATGTCCTGACCCGTGACAAGTGCGTCGGGCGGGTCGGGCTTGGTGGCATCGCCTGTGGATATGTAGAGCAAGCCATCAGGACCGAAGCGCAGATTGCCGCCATTATGGCCGCCCGCCCGCCACGAGATGATCTTCGTGGAAGTGCTGAGATCGAGCTTCGGCGGCGAGTCGTCCGTGACGCGGAAGCGGACGATGTGCGTGCCGTTGTCCCGGAAGTCTGCGTCCTTCAAGTCCTGCACGATCCAGGTGAAGACAAAGCGGTTCTCTTCGAAGCGCGGATGAAACGTGAGCGCATACGAACGTGCTGTCTCGGGATCATACGCGGAGAGTTCACCAAACAGGTCCGCTTTGTCGGCACCGGCACCGGCACCGGGCACGAAGGAAAACATGCGCCCGGTCTCCTCCAGCACGACCAAGCGATCCGTGCCCGGCAGAGGCGTTACATCCAGTGGCTTGTTAAACGTCAGGCTAGGGTCGAGGCGCTCCACCACATAAGGCGGTGGCGGCTCCGGCGTGCCCTGGATGCGCGAGGTCGTCCACGGGACCCTTTGCTGCGCCAAAACGGGTGTGGCGAGGAGTAGCGCGGTGAGAATGGGCAGAGGAATGGAGGGGCAGAGGAATGATTTCTTGATGTCATTCCACTGCCCAAACATTCCACTGCCCAACCTGAAGCGTCTGGTGTGGTGGCGTTGCTGTGAACGTCTTGAAACCATGAGATGAGTGAAACTAAGCACAACGCACCGCCACGGCTTCGACTTCGTATTTCAGATCAGGCGGCAGGCAGTTCGTGATGGTGGTGCGGGCGGGCGCGGGTTGCGGGAAGTATTCGCGGTAAAGCTGGTTGTAGAGCGGCAGGTCAGCGGGATCGCGGACGTAGTTCCGCGTCTGCACGACGTGTGCGAGATCGCTGCCAGCGGCCTCCAGCACGAGGCGCATGTTTTCCATGCTGCGGCGGAACTCACCTTCAAAGGTATCCGTGATGATGTTGCCCGCCTTGTCCACGGAGGCCTGGCCGGAGACGAAGATGAGGTCACCAACGACAACGCAGGGGCTGAAGGGCAGGTGCGAGGTGGGTGTGTCTTTGAGCTGAGGATAGGAGACGAGTGGTTGGTTCATGGTGGATTAAGTGGCAGGTTCATCGGCGATGAGTTTCTTCGTGGCATCCATCGGCAGCACGATGAGACCGGCGAGGATGAAGGTTCCGGCGAGGGTGAAGAAAACGAGCGTCTTGCCATCGCCGCCACCGAGTTTCATCAGCCAGGGGATGAGCATGGCACCAGCGCTGGCACCGAAGTTGCCCCACATGTTTCCCCACCCTCCTGCAGCGGCGGTGGCGCGTCCGCCGACATCGCCCATGAAGGCCCAAAGCGCGGGATTGGCCAGGTCGGTGCAGAAGGAGACGACAGCGCAGCAGGCCACGAGCGTCCAGGTGGATTCGACAAACGGGCAGCACACATAGGCGGCAGCGCAGACGAACATGGAGCTGGTCATCGGCAGCAGGCGGCCCCAACGCAGGCCAAAACGACGCGTGGCCCAGTCGCAGTAGTAGCCGCCCGCGATCTGCCCGAGCATGCCGAACGCGAGCACATAGGTGAGCATCTTCCCGCCTTCGATCTCACCCACACCGCGCTCTTTCACGAGATAAGTCGGCAGCCAGGTGACGAGGAATCCCCAGCCGATGTTTTGCAGCATCTGCGCGGCGGAGTTGCACCAGAGGCTGCGGCTTTTGGTGAAGGCCCACAGCGCACTTTTGAGTTCACGCCCGCTCAGGGGCCTCTCGCCCTGCGGCCTGCCGATCAACTCCAGCTCTGCCGCGTTCACCTGCGGATGCTCGTGCGGATTCGAGCGCACCATCTTCCAAAAGATCGCCGCAATGAGCAATCCAACCGCGCCATCGATCCACAGCGAGGTGCGCCAGTTGCCCAACGTCACGATCAGCCAAATCGTCAAAAAAGGAGCCAGTGTGCCGCCGATGCGCCCGCCGAGCGCGACCATTCCGCTGGCGGTCGCGCGACCCCTGAGCGGGATCCATTTGCGAATCAGCGCCATCGAAGTGGGATACGCGCCCGCCTCCGCCACACCGCAGAGCAACCGCGCGATGAGCAATCCCACGAAGCCCGTGACCAAGCCCGTCATCGCCGTGAATAGCGACCACAGCGCGATGTAGATCGTCAGCATCGGCCTCGCGCCAAAACGATCGCTCGCCCAGCCCGCAGGCACCTGAAACAGCGCATAGGTGAAGAAGAACGCTCCCAGGATGTGCCCGATTTGTTCTTCCGTGAGCTGGAGGTCGTTGTTGAACGACACCGACTTCACGATCTCTCCCATGCAGATGCGGTCGAGATACAAGATGAACGCCATGAGCATCGTCACGCCGATGATGCGATGGCGGATGGTGGTGGGCGTGGTGGAATGAGTCATAGGAGGTGTGAGGGCATTGGTTCAAACCCACTTCTCAAACCAAGCCCATGCATCCGCCTGGCGCTCAGCGTTGAACTGGTGCGGGGCGTCTTCGATGATGCTCTTGAAGTGCTCGGGCACGCCGGCTTTGGCATAACATTTGGCGAGCTTCTCGTGCGCGGCATGGACACCGGAGAGTTCGAAGAGGCGGTCTTGCGAGCCGTTGATGACCATGAGCGGCTTCGGCATCGCGAGCGAGGCGATGTCGGGATGGTCCATGTGGTAATACATGCCGGGGATGATCTTGGTGAAGCCAATGCCCCGGATGTGTCCCTCGAGCTGATTCGGAAACGAGCACATCCAACTGCTCACGACCGCTGCCTTGATGCGATCATCCAGCGCGGCCAGATACGAGCTGCGCAAGCCGCCGACACTCTGGCCGACACAGGCGATGCGATTCGCGTCCACGTCGGGCCGCGTGATGAGGTAGTCCACGGTGCGGATGTCGTCCCATGCGATGATTCCCGCCCAACTGACTCCGGCGCAATACAGGGTCTTCGCCATGATTTCCTCATCGCGATTGCAGCGGGTGTGATAGGCCTTCACCTGCTCATCGCTGAGCGTGAGCGACCGCGCTTTCCACTCGGGCGGATCATCGTCGAGCACCGCGCGGCGCTCGCCCCAGTAGAACATGTCGATGGCGATGACCACGTAGCCTCGCCGCACCAGCTCGATGCCGTAAGCCTTGCCGCCGTAGCCACTCTCGCGCATTTGTCGGAGCGTCGGATGAATGGCGTCACTCGTCTCGACCTCGCGCTCGCGGCCCCACATGTAGTAGCCGCCATGGGAATGCAGCGCGACGACGGCAGGCGCGGGCAGCTTGGCCTTCTTTGGAATCAAGACCGTCGCGGGCACGCGAAGCACCGGCGTGGTGTTGAAGCGCACCTCCTCGCGGATGTAGTCGCCGCAGTCCTTGCGCGAGATCACCTCCGCATTCGGATCGCACTTTGCAGGCGCGTATTGCAGCAGTTCGAGCATCTTCGATCGACCTTTGGCCTTCCATGCCGCGAGGTCTTGGTGATCGCGGTGCAAATACGACAACGGCAAATCCGGACCGCCTTTGAGCTTCTGCACCACGGCGTTCAAGGAGCCAAACTCCGGCCCGTTCCGGCCTGAAAGCGTCGTGCTGCTCTTCGGCGCAGCTTTCGGATCGGTGGCAGGCGCACCAACGTGCGATGCCGCAGCGGATGCGGCAACGGTGGCGATGAATTGGCGGCGGGTGTTCATGAAGGGCGCGAGTTCTATTTCTTGATCATGTCCGCAAACACTTCCGGCTGCAGGCCCATGCCGCGTTTTACGACTTCGGGATTCGTGGCGAAGACTTCCTCGAAGTCGAATGTGCGGTTGATCGAGTCGATGGGAAACGGAGCCACCTTGGCCGGATCGAGCTTCTGGATCGCGGGGAACTGCGGATCGGCGATGATGGAACCCGTGGGGCGGACGCGCCGGTCGTAGTCCGCCAGACTCATGCGGGTGTGGCCGAGGTTTTTGCCGCCTTCAGAAAAATTGAGCACCCAGAAGAGCTGACGATCTTCGTCGGGTGCGCGGAGGAAGTAGCAGTTGTTGCGATCCTCGATGCCGTTTTGGCTGCCATACTGCTGCAGCGGCACTTTGACCTTGGTGGGGATGCTGTCGGTAAAGATGTTGTTCCTCACCGTGGCCTTGGTGGCGAGTTTGGTGGTCTGGATGAGGTTGCCGACGAAGACATTGTTCTCCAGGAGAAAGCCCGGACAACTGGTGACCTCCAAGCCATCGAAACCACGGGCGATGACGCAGTTTGAGATGCGCAGGTTTTCGCTGTTCCACGCGCAGACAAAGCCGGGCGCGTAGCCTTTGCCATAGCCGTCCCACATGCAGCGGCGGATGCTGACATCGGTGCTGTGGCTCACATTCACCACGCGCGACCCGCTGTTGCCGGCGCCTTGCAGGCCGATCTGCCGGAAGTAAATGCCGTCCAGCTGGATGTTCGTTTTGCCGTTGATGACCCAGGCGGCATCCATGCGTCTTTCGTTGCCATCAAAGATGACCTTTTCTCCCGGCATGGACTTGAACTTGATGGGCAATCCCTTGTCGCCCGACACGCGCACGCGCACTTTTTCGGAATAGGTGCCGCCGGCGATGAAGACGGTATCGCCCGCGCGGATGCGGGACGCCGCGTGGCCGACACTGCGCCAGGCCCGGCCCCGCTCCAGGCCGGAGTTTGCATCATCGCCATCGGTGGCCACGTAGTAGGTTTTCGCGGCGGGTTGCTCGCGTTCGGTGGTGAAGGAAATCGCGCCGTATTGCGGATGGATGACGTCCGGCGTGCCTTTGCCATCATACGGATTTGCCGCGGAGAGAGCGACGATGCGGAAGTAATACGTATTGCCCGGCTGCAAGCCCGTGAGGCTGAAGCTCCGGTGATTGTCGGTGGTGACACCGACGTGGAACTTCACGCGATTGACGCACTCCGGCGTGTCGCCCCAGGCCAGCTCGCAGGCGGCTCCGTGGGTAACGTGCCATTCGATATTCGCCGTCGTCGTGCCCACCGAATGCAGCACCGGCGCGGTCATCTCCAGCGTGTTCGACATGCGGTCCTGATGGAATCCGATGCTCTGCCCGAGTGCGCCGAGCCCCATGAACGGCGCAGGGTCAGTCAAAGTGGCGGTGCCGTCCTGAATCGAGAAACGCGGTTCGGCGACGCGCGAGTAAGTGTCCTGCGTCTGCTGGACCTGGGCGAGGGATCTCATCACACCGTTATGGTGCCAAGCGCGGCTCCCATCGGCGTAGCTGTGGTAGTCGCTGTATCGGACCGCGTGACTGACGGGCGTGCCGCCGCGAATCTCGACTGCTGGCACGGTCCGGTTGTCGTAGAGATTGCTGCTGAGATGTGCCTGCCTGCATTCGTCGAGACGCAGCGCCGCCCCGGCAAACCCGGCGAACTCGCAGTGAGTGACCTTCAAGGCTGCGACCTTGCTGGCAGAAAGGCTGGTGTCCTTGCCCGTGAATCGGCAGTTGTGAAAGCGCACGCCTTCACTCGCGCTGGCGATGACGGCTCCTGAAAAGTGCAGTCGCTCGAACTCGACACCGGTGCTGTTTTCGACATGGAAATCATCGATGATGACGACCTTGCCCGTGCCACGGCCACGCCATACCACCGGCGCTGCGCCCGCCTTTCCTGCCTGGATCGTCACCCGCCCCGCATAGACACCCGGCTCCAAATAGACCGTGTCACCAGCGCGCACCTGCTGCACAGCGCGGGCCAGCGTTTTCCAAGCTCCCGTCATTGAGAAGCCATCCGCCGTGTCGTCGCCCGTCGGCTTCACGAAGAACACATTGGCTTGGTAGGGAAACGGCCCGCGATCTTTTCCATCCGGTGCTGAGTTGCGCATCTTGGAGGTCGATTGCAGCCTGAAATCGAAGTTCATCGGGTCCGCAAACTCCTGGTCGTGATTCAGCCGCTCGCTCTGGAGGTGGATGTTGTCTTTGGTGATCTTCTCGTCGGGCACGTAGATGTTTTGGCTGCCAAGGATGGAGTTCGAGGCATTGAGCACCGGAAAGAGGCCGAGCCCCACGGAGTTCTTCGTCGCGCACGTCGCAACACCTTGGCCGCCCTTGATGCCGATATCCGGTCCTTCATTGCCCCAGCCCAGACAGTGATCGAGCAAGCCATGCTCAGCCGAGAGCCCGTAGATCCGCACGCCCACGCCGATGGAGCGATAACCCACGCAGTTTCGCGCCACGTCATTCTTGCTTTGATACAGCAGCACGCCCGCACACTCGGAGCTGTTGTGCGGCGAACTGTTTCCATAGCCCGTGCAACCCTCCACCAGATTGCCCCCTTCGCCCTCGCTGGCGATGCAGATGCCTCCGCCATTCAGGAATGCGGTGCAATCGCGGATGATGCAGTCGCGGGCGCCGAGAAACATAATGCCCCAAGTGCCAAACAGCGTCCGTGAGTCAGCCATCCCGCTGCTTTCGCACCCGCGCACCGCAATGCCATCCAGCACCACCCGCACCGGCTTCTCCAGTGCCAGGCCGTGCCGCCCCAGCACCGGCACGCTGTAACGATGCTGCACCGCAGGGCGCAAGTCCGTGCTGGAAACATAGAGCCGTCCCGCTGCCGCATCAGAAAAGTAGCTACCCGGCTGAAACTCCACCTCCGCCAAAGTCGCGCACTCTCCCATCCGCGACCAGGTATCGACCTCATACACCGCCTGCACCGCACCCTTGAAATCCGCCACAAAAGTCTGCCGCGTCCCCGGCACCGTCTTGAACACCGGCGCATCCACATCCCCGCGCAGCAGCACCGTGCCCGGAATCTCCGCACGAATGACGGTCTCCTTCTCCGCACTGCCGAGTCCTTTCCTCGCGACCGCTTCCGCATACTCGCCGCGCCCGATGGTCAGCGTGTCTCCCGGCTGCAAAGCATCCACGCCCTTTTGAATCGTAAGGAACCCCGCCTCACGACTCGTGCCCGCATTCGAGTCGCGGCCCTGTTTGTTCACGAAGAACTCCGTGGCGTGCAGAGTGGTGGAAAGGAGAAGCAGGAGCAGGCTCAGTTTCATGAGTCGTGTTTGAGTAAGCTGGAGACTACGGCTGCCGCAGCCAGTCGAGGCTGATGCGGCGGATGCGCAGCGGGGCGAGGTGCGTGCCCGCTTTGCTGTCACCCGCACTGTGACCGAGCAGCACGCTGTCGCCGACAAAATGGATGGCCGTGTAGCAATACCAGCCGTCGGGATCGCCCTCGATCAACTTGCGCACGGGCCACGTCCTGCCGCCGTCGTTGGAGATCGCGGCGACCAGCGGACTGCGTTTGCCTTTCGGAAAGGGGAACTTGCCCGAGTGGTCGTTGTAGAGCGCGAGCAGATCATCACTGCCGGGAATGCGCCGGATGCTTGCTGGCGACACGGGCGATTGCAGCGCCGTCGGATCGGGCGGCGTCCACGTCTTGCCATCATCCGTGGACCGCATGCCATGCTGCGCGCCTTGATCGGTGCGCGCCCAGGAAAAGAGCGAGCCGTCCGCGAGTTCGACGATGCCCGGTTCCTGCAAACCGCTGCCGCTGCGCATGGGCAAGGCCCACCAGCTTGCTGACTCCGTCCACGTGGCCCCGTCGTCATCCGAATAGATCCACATGGCGATGGCGCGGTTGTCGAAGGAGCGGCTGGAATCGGGATCGCTGCCGCGCGAGCGATGAAAGGCCAGCGGAGCAAGGATGCGGCCCGTGCGCGTCTGGATGACGCGGTCGTTGTTCATCACGAAGTAACCCGGCGCGTCCAGGATGCGCCGCGCCGCGCTCCAGGTCTCACCTTCATCGGTCGAGATGCGCATGTGCGGGCGGCAATCGAGCCAACTGTTCTTCAAGAGATAAAACATCGCCAGTTTCCCGCTCGCCAGCCGCAGCAGCGACACGCTCATGACGTTGTTTCCGCCCTCATTCTCCACCACGATCACCGGCTGGCTCCATGTGCGCCCCTGGTCGTCCGAGTGAATGCGCACGATCCGCGCCGGACTATGGTCCGCCCCGCCGTTGTAGAACTGCGTATAACAAAAAATGATCCGCCCCGACTTGAGCGTGGCGAAGGAGCCTTCCGAGTTACGCGCCAGTTCCTTCGTGGGCTGAACGGTGATCGAGATACTGTTCTCCGGCGTGTTGAACGGCTCGGCGGAGAACGCGGAGACAACGACCTGAAAAGCGATGGTGATGGAAAGAACGAGTTTCATGGGCGTGAGTCGTTGGTCCGCTGGAGATCAGCATTACGCGTTTAAGGCTTCGTTTGCTTCGTCCCTTCGAGCCGCGCCTTTTCCTCTGCCTCCCGCTTCACCACGTCTTTCGGGTGCTTCGAGAACGACTCAAACACATCTCCGATGACTCGGTCCGCCAGCACGCCGAGTTGCTTCAAAATGATCGTCTCGGCCTCGGGCAGCAGTTTGGAGCGGTTCGGCTCGTATCCGCCGACCTTGTGCGCCTCAGCGGTGGCGATGTAGCCGATGTTCCCATTCGCGTAGCCGACGATGATCGGCGTGGCACGGTCGGCAATGGCTTTTTCGAGCTTGAAGCCATACTCGACCATCGGCTCGCCCGGCATCGTGAGCAGGAGGAAGGGGCCGAGCTTCATCGCCATGAGTTCCGCCTTCACGGGCTGCTCTTTGCCGGGAAGCTCGATCACCTCGCTCGCCACACGGATTTGGTAAAACGACTCACGCTTCTGCAACTGCTCCCGCGTCACGCTGAACGCCGCCGCCCGCGTCACCGCACCGCCGAGATCGCGGCCCGCCCACTGGATGTCCGCCTCATCCGCGCAGCGATACGGATAACCAGGCAAATTGGGCCGAATATCGCCCGCACAGCCTTGGATGAACAGCGAGGCCGTTTTGCCCGCGTAGATGGCTTCGACAAAAGTCTGCGCCTCGCCCGGGAAATCCGCCGTCATCTTAGGATAACCGTTCGGATATGGCTGCGAACCTTTGTCGCCCCAGGTGAAGAAACAGGGATGACACACCGCATGCATGAGCACCGCCATCGGTGTGAGCGATTTCCCGTCATCGAAGCGCAGAACCTTCACGCGAGGATCATTCGGGCCGTCAGGGTTCAAGCGGACGACGGCCCGGCCATCGATGGTCTTGCGGCGATTGATGCCGAATCCAATGCGATCCTCGGCGTACCCGATGCTCACGGTGTGCATATTTCCCGCCGCCTCCTTCGCCGCCGCCGTCAGCTTTTGAATCAACTCCGATGCCCAGCGCAAATTCTCTACATAACCTGGCCCCGAGTGATTGTGCGATGCGGATACCATGATATTCGCCGCCGGCACTCCCGTCTCCTTCTCGATGCCTGCCCGCGCCAGTTTTACCATCTCTTCCCAGGCGCCGATAGTATCCAGCGTGACGATGGCCGCCTTGGTTTCGCCGTCATCGAGGATCAAGACACCGGCTCGCAGCGGATCTCGAACCCCTGTGACTTCACGACGATGCCCGATGACCGTGATGCCGGCCACCTCCGCAGGCGTGATGTCCACCTTGGCGACGCCCGCCCGCAAGTTCGAGGTGACCGGGAACTGTCCGTCCGCGACTTGCGCATGGGATGACGCGAGAGCGAGCCATCCCGCGGCGGCGATGAGGGGATGTGATTTCATGGATGAGAAATACACCCATCGCCCGCCGGAGTTCATACTTTTCCTGATGGCACTAAAGAAAAGCCATTTACGCTGCGGCTAAAACCGTCGTCGCGAATCGGTGGGTATTCTGAAGAACTCGCAACTCCCGACCACCCGCGCGCAGATCCATCGGTGACGATGCCTGACTACTGCGAGAAGGATCCGGACTGCGGCAGGCCGGTGGATGGGGGCGGGAGCTGGTGATGCGCGCACTAGAGGCAGTCCGAGAGGAGCGCCAGCTCGGCATCCGGGATGCTCGATGCAGTCCGGGCGTGGTCGAGGTGCGCTCGGGCTTCCTTGGCGTCGATGGGGGTGTGTGCATAGACGGGCGGCACGGGCACGATCTCACCATAGATCGAATACCGGCCGAGGCACCGGCCATCGGGCAGGCGAATGACGTAGCGGATGTTAAGTTCAGGTTTCATGGGAAATTCATGGGCGGCAGTCCAGCCACGATTCCAGGTCCGCGAGCGCCGCCCTCACGCATCCACCACTGCCGACGGCGATCTGGAGGGCCGTCTGCCGTGGCACGGGCCAGCGCGAGGAGAGGAAGTCGGCCAGTTCCTCCGTGGCGGGAGGAAGGAGCTTCGCGGACTGGAACCGGGTTTGGAAGCGCTCGGTGAGAAGATCGAGTTGCAGGTTGCTCGTGCCCAAGAGCGCCCGGCCCGGCGGAAGCCGATCAAGATAGGTGAGGAGCAGGTCCTGGGCTTCACGGGAGCAGCGATCGAGTTCGTTCATGATTCGAACGTGCCAGCGACTGAACAGGCTTCCGTAGGCCAGGCTCTTCATCCAATCCCTGACCACTTCCACGGTCACTTCCCGCCCATTGAACTCCTCCACCGCCAGGGGCGAGCCGGTGAGTTCCCGGGCAACCATCTCCACGACAGACGTTTTGCCCACGCCAGGCGGGCCGTAGAGGAGCAGCTTCACAGAGGCGGTGGGCGGGTCGGCGGCGGCAAGGCGCTTTGCTTTCGTCACTTGCGCCTTGGCCACGCGAGCGGCCTGGCCGATGAGATCGTCCGGGACGCGAGGTTTCCAATTCATGGGAGACACGAGGAGGGCGCGATCAGCGTTCATGGGAGTGATGATGGGCAACGGTTCGGGATCGTTGGAGAAGCCTTAAGATCGCGTTGGCCACGGCCGTGGCTCCCTTTTTGTAAACCGTGACCGCGAGCAGTTCGCCATCCAGCCAAACGGCCCAGTTGCGTGTGCCATAGCGGGTGATCTCGATGCGCTTCATTGCGCCCAGCCCTCCTTCCTGGCCCGGGCCTTCACGGTGTTCGGGGAAAGGTTGAAGGCGGCTGCCGTTTGCTTGAGGCTGCGGTTACGGAGGTAGAGCTTCTTCACGGCCCGCCAGTCGATGGTGCGGCCATCGGTGGTGACGGACGGGCGGCCTCGGGGCTGGCGGCGTCGGCGCTCTTCCACATTGGCTTGCACTCGTTCCACCACCGGGCTCGGCGGCGCGGCCGGGGCGGGTTCAGGTTCGGCGGGCGCATGGAAGGGATCGAAGCGCTCTGGCTGAGTCTCGGCTTGCGGGGCGCTCGGAGCCAGAGCCGCAAGCTCCGAGCGAAGTTCGGCCAACTGCCGCCGCACTTCCTCAGCCGCCGCCACGCGGATGATCTCCTGCAAGCTGGGCGGCGGAGTGCCCTCGCCGAACCGAGCCAAGGCTTGCGAGACTTTGGCCTCGGCGATCTCCCCGATCAGCTCCACGGGGATCTCCGTGATCGAATACACCACTCCCGTGAGCGACTTCATTCCGAGCAGGGAGCGCATCTGGTTGCGCGCTTCCCTGGGTGTGGGGGCTTCGAGGCGGTCATCGAAGAGCACGTTGCCGCCCCGGCTGGCAATGATCTTAAACAGCTTCATTGGGCGATTGAGTTAGGCTTTGCGTTCTGGCGTTCGAACACCTCCAGGAAGCCCTGGTCTTTGATGTTCCCATCCCACTGGTTGGCGAAGTGCCGGAGATCGCGCAGGACCCGCTGGTCGCGCACGGTGACCTCGCCACGTTCATTCACCTCGGCAGCCACTTGGTAGCAGCCCAGGTAGCTGTTTTCGTAAGTGAGCGGCGTCCAGATGTGGCCGCGCTCTATTGGAGTCACAAGAAACGTGATCTCCGGGTCGCGCATGGCGTCGCCGTTCTGTTCGCCATAGTGGGCCACGCTCAACTGGTATGCGCCGTTCGGATACGGCCCGGCGATCACCTCGATCACCAGGCGCATGAGCGGCGGGTTTTCGAGGCGGATATAGTGGTCGCGTACGGCCTCAAAGCCGCCGCGTTGTTCGATCATATACTGGATGTGCTTCATAACGATAAAGATTAGAGTTCCGGGGTGCTCGTCGCCGTGGGTCGTGGTGTCGCACCGTTTGGATCGCCATTTTCCGGCTCGTCGTCGCCCCAGCCCGAGAAGCTGGATTGGCGGTAGCCACCCGATGCCAGCCGGTGCAGGAAGAATAGGTTGCTCGCCTTCATCCCCTCGAAATCAGACCAAGAGCCGTAGAGGCGGGTCTTCTTGGCTCCCATCCACACCCACTTGCCCGGGAGCCTTGGCAGGATGCCCACGCCCAACTGATGCACGCAAAGGGCGGCTGCCCGGGTGTCGCTCATCGCCCCGCGCGGGATGCGCTTGCCATGTTCGCTGCGCAACAAAGCCAGCGCCTTGTCGTATTGGCTCCAGGTGCCGTTGTGGAAGAGCACGGCATCGGCCTTTCCAAAGAGATCGGTTTTGGCCGTGGCGGTGACGGGGAACGGATGGCAGAGGTCCGCATCCACGCCGCCCACGCTGGCCCAGCGGAAGTGGATCACCACCTCACCGGTGAGTTCGGCCAGGAGGGCGTGGGCGTCGTCCACGTCAAGGTTCTTCATCCAGCGCACGCGCCTGCCTTCCCGCCATGCCAATCCGGCCCCATGCGGATTGGCTTCGTGACAGGCTTCGAGGATGGATCGCGTTGGACGCGCTGAGGGATCGGGGCTCACAAGGATCACGCACATATCGTTCGTTAGTCTATTGATTGCAGTTGGTTCGGGTTAGGGAGATCAGGGACGGCCGGGCCTCAGAGCGGGGCGTCCGGGAAGCGCTCGTCGAAGCGCTGGCAGAGCCGGGCCGCCTCCACCCGCATGGCGGGAAGTTCGGTGAGCAGAGCGCCGAAGAGCCCGAGGGCCACGGGCCGCTTGGAACCGGTCCAGCCAAGGTAGTCGTGCAGGTAGGCCAGGGCGCTCACAGCATTGGCGGTGCGGGCAATCTGGACTTTGTTCTTGGTGAACCCGCCGAGGCATTGCACCTCATGGGCGCGGCGGCACAGGCCGAGCACGGTGCCCAGGTGGTGGAGGATCTTCTTGGCGTTGAGCGTGCCGGCAAAGACGCGGAACTCCACCACGCCTTGGAACTTCCCGTAGCCGTCGCGGCGGAAGGCCTTGCGGAAGTTCACCATGCCCCGCCCGCATTGATCGGCGCACTCGGCTTTCACGCGTTCCTCCTCGGAGGTGACCAAGCGCCGCATCCGCTTGCCGGTGTCCTCGAAGAGCGGGTGGCTGTAGTGGTTCAAGTGGCGGCTGGTGCCGGTTTGGCCATAGAGGCTGCGGGCGTGCCACCGGCTGATGTGGGCGAGCTTGCGGATGAACTCGCTCACCGCTTTCGGATCGTCGGTTCCAATCACCGATTCGATGCCCACGGTGATGTGACAGCCACAAGAATCATTCACCGTGGCTCCGATGGCATTGGCCCAGTCCACGAAGGCGAGCAGGTGGGTGACTCCGGCTTCCCCGTGGAGGATGGGAGATACAAACTCGCAAGCCACATGGCCCGGCTCAGGGCGGATGGAACCGTCCCGTTCGGCTTTCCAGCGATTGCTCTCGAAGGCCGGAGCGGTGACGGGCATCGCAGTGGCCGCATCCACGCCGCAATGCACGGACGCGCCTTGGTGGTAGCCTCCCACCGGCACGCCGGAGGAGGCAGGGATGGACGTTTCCAGTTCGATCCCCCACTGGATGCAGCTGGCTTGATGATCTTCGTTCTTCGTGGAAGGCATTGGCTCGATGGGTTCGGGTTACCCATGAGCCTCTGCTCCGTGGTGCGTGGTGTCGCACCGTTTGAAACACCATTTGGCGTTAGTCAACGCCTCCCAGCAGGATCACACAAGGTCGTCGAACAACCCCGGCTGGAACGGCTTCAGAGCCGCCTGCTCGGCCGTGAAGAAGTCCTTCTTCGTCTTACCGCGCTTGCGGCCCTCGCGGGTGTGGCAGTCGTAGGCGTAAGCCGGGATGGGCACGTAGTCGCCCGATTCTCGGAGTTCGCCCGCCACTGTGTCAGGATCAAGCCCCGCCATCTGATCATAGACGAAGTTCTGGAGGTGGTCGGCGTCCCGGCTCTTCTTGGCCAGGCAGAGCAGGATCACCGCCTTGGAGATGAAGATGCGGCCACGGTGTTGCTTGGCCGGTAGTCCCTCGTTCACGGCTTGGTAGCCGTCGTGGAGAGCTTTCACTTCCAGGGTGAGGATGCCCCAGCAGTCTTCCGCGCTCACCGTGAGAAGGCGCTTCCAGCAATACTTGCCGAAGCCGCTCTCCCAGAGTTCCAGGGCCCAGTATCCAGCCAGCTGGGCGTCTCCTCGCCGGATTGCTTTCTGCATAGCGGAGGAAACTTCGCTGAACTGGTAGCCGCGCTTGGTGCGGAGTTGCATCGGGTCTGTGGGGATCAAGTGAGGGTGCTGTTGCATGGGAAGAGCCTCGTCACCGTGGGCGCGTGATTCCATCCGTGAGGGGCACCATTTTCCGGCAGGCGGCCCCGGGAGTCGCGGTGGAAGGAGGGTGTCCGGGGGTGCGGGTCCGGTAGTCGCGCGCCGATCCTTGTTTGTGGCGCAACAAACTACCGGACCAAGCGCCGGTCAGCGCTCTGCCGCTTCCACCCCAAACTGCTTGCGGAGAGCCTCCTCCACCTCCTGCACATTGAACAAGTGAAGGCGCGGGCTAACCGCCACATGAGGGATCAGCCGTCGCGCCAGCCAGTTGTCCACGGTGCGAGTGCTCACGCCCAAGGCGCGGGCAAGTTCTGCTTTCTTCACGAAAAGAGCTTCCGCTGTTTCATTCGTCATGCAGAGACTGCGGTGTCAATGTGGCCTTGCGAATGCCCGGAGCCCGGGCTTTGGGGAAAGATCCCGAACCATTCGTCCGCCTCTTCACGGGTCACCAGCTCCCGGTAGTGCTTGAAGATGATCACCGGGGAGTTTCCGGCTTCAAGGGCAACCTGGGCCGCGTTTTGGACGATGGCAATCCGGTAACTTATATAGGAGTGGCGCAACGCGTTGCGGGACCAACCCACCCCCATTCTTCGGGCAAAGTTCGTCACCCTTGCAAGCGTCCACCGGTTTGGGATCACGGGTCCCTTCCGTTCCAACGGCTCCAGCCATGCGGCCAGGTTTTCGCTGATCGGGATGATGCGCCGGGAGGCCGTCTTGGCTTGTCCGGCACGCAACTCGATAATCCTTCTGTCCAGGAGCACCGCACTCCAGTCAAGGCGGCCGATCTCGGCGGTCCGCAATCCCGCGAACCCGCCGATGGCAAGCAGCGGGAGCAGTTCGGCCGGGGTGGAAGCCATGAGAGTGCGCATCGCGTCGGGCTTGAGAATGCCCGTCTCCGTGGCGGCCGGGGCGACCGGCCTAAGGCATTCGGCCACCGTGGGCTCGTTCTTCGGCAGGTAGCCACGCCGTTTGGCGAAATCGAAGAGATACTTGAGCCGCTTCAGCCAGATGTTCCGCGTCGTCGCAGAATGATTTCCCCGCCGGATCCATTCCTCGATCTGGCGGCTTGTCACCTCACTGATCGGGCCGGGAGCGTGGTTGGCGAACTGCCGGAAGATCGCCTGAAGGTCTTTCCAGTGCCTCTCGGTGATGTGGTCCTGTTTCCTGAGTTGGAGCAGCTCATCCACGACACGGGCGATGGGCACATCCGCCTCAAACCCATCCAATCGGGCCTTGAACCCGTCCACCGCCACCATCAGCGGCACGGACCCGAGCTTCCGGCGGCATTCCACATATTCCTCGATCACACCAACCAGCGGCAGACCGAGAGGGGAGAGCAGGCCCATGGCGGTGCGGAAGCTCTCCCGGTCCTGCGGGCGCAGGTCGTTGTCGCTGCCCATGCCGCGCTGGATGTTCAGCGTGATGCGCCGGGCTTCCTCTTTCGCGTCGTCAAGGTTCCCGAATGTGCGCCGCTCCCGTCGCCCGTTGCGATAGAAGGCCAGGGTGAACCGCACGCTTCCCCGGGACTCCCCCCGGTAGATCGGCACGGAGGCCGACCCCTGTTTCACCACCGCCACCGGCTTGCCACGCTCCCGGCTGGGGCGGGCCGGACTTGTCTCGATTTTGTCACGCATACCGAGGGGCTCCGTGTCAAAGCGCGGCTCCTCGGAGGCCGCAAAGTCCTGGATTACAGCACCTTGCGACGTTTTGGCAGGGGCTTGAGATGTGACTTGGCTTATTGCCTCATGGGAAACCACTGGCATCTCTGCATCTCTTTGGACACCGCAGAGCCCAACCCGCTTCAGGAGGCTTCCGACTGCGCGTTTCTGGATCATCTTGGGCTGATTTACAGCGAAACCGAGGTCCAGAAGATTGGCTGGCAGCTGGAGAGCTTCCGCGCTGGCGGGTTCGAACAATCGGCGGCGGAGCTGCGGCAGAAGTATCTGGACCGGATGCGGGACATTCCGAACTTCATGAAGGAGCTCAAACAGCGCTTCAGCCGTTGGCACAACCGGCGAGTCGGGCGCAAAGGCCCCGTTTGGGAAGATCGCTACAAGAGCGTGCAGGTCGAGGACAGCGAGACGGCGTTGCGCACCATCGCGGCCTACATCGACCTCAATCCCGTCCGCGAGGGCATCGTCACGGATCCCAAGGACTATCGCTGGAGCGGTTATGGCGAAGCGGTGGCGGGAAGCAAATCTGCCCGGGCTGGGTTGACACACCTCGTAAAAACCGAGTGTGGAGACGACGCCGAAACGGCCACCTGGGATCAGGTCCAAGCCATTTACCGTTGCTGGCTCTATGAAGAAGGCCAAGCCGTCCTCGACGACGAGGGCCACGTCATCCGTCGCGGCTTCAGCGCTGAAACGAGTGAAATGGTCATCAACCGCCAGCAAGGCGCAATCGCCCGCCCCGTCTTGGTCAAGATGCGCGTTCGGCACTTCACTGAAGGTATGGCCATCGGCGGCAAGGCGTTTATCGAAGGGATGTTCCAGGCCAGGCGGGATGCATTCCCGCCCAGACGTGTCGACGGCTCCCGCAAAATCCAGGGCGTGCGTTGGGGCGGGTTGATGGCGATGCGTGACTTGCGCGGCTAGCGCGACGTCGGAGAGCCGGAAGGCCCAATCCCATTCGCTGCCCACCGAGGAAACGTGCATCCCGCTACAGTGGGAGGCTTCATCGTGCCCTGACTTCACGCCAACGCGCACTGCAACAGCGACTCCGGCTGGTGCGGGGCGGCCCCAGTGCGCACCAAGCTCAGCATCCAAGAGCCTTGACAATGCCCCGTCCGGGAAGCCAGGCTTACCGAGAACCCGCAGAGGCGCGATTCTCTCATCCTCTCGAACTGTGCCAGGCAAAATCGCCCTTTGTTTTCGCGGTTCTCGAACCATCTATGCAGATTTTACCTGACCCCAAAACTTTTCAGCGTGGCGGCGCCAAGAGAAAGGACACACAAGATCTCGGGTGCCTGGCTTTTTTCACGCAGAAACGCCGAACAGTGAAAAGCACTGAAATTCAGTGATTCCTGAAATTAAGGAGGCATCCAATCCAAGGCTTTCCTGAGATCGTGACATTCGACGTGCAAAAAGCCTGGCACCATGAGCGCGGAGCTTCGCATGGCCGGATTTTCCGGCGTTGGCCAATGGATTGAACTGGATTACGGGTATTTCTTTCCCCAGCGTAGCCTCGATTCGGAGGTCGAGGCACTTGTTGCAGTCTCCGTAGGTGTTCAATTCGTCTTCGGTGCGCCAGGGTTGCTCCTGGCACCCCCGGATCGGAATGGTCATCGTTGCCTCGACATCGGGTTGTTCATTGGCCGGGTTCCCAAGGAGGGATATCCAATAGACGTGAGCTAGAAGCATCGCGGTGGTTCGCGATTTTTGAGCAGTTAGGGGTTGCGGTTCGCCAAATTTTGTCCATGGTCAACGGGTGAGGTGACGCATGAAGACTCCCTTTGGACTCATTCTGATTGGGGATAGCAGCCGGGTAGAGGTCGCCGAGATCTTCGCGGCGATCCGGGCCATGATCTCATCTGGGGAAACCCGGCCAAGTGAAATCCGTCAGAAACATTGAGCTTAACACAAGAATAGGCCAGACCCCCTCCTTGACAAAGTGCTACCTGACCAATAATCTCACCAGACTACTCGCTTAAAGGGAGGTAAAGAAACTTGCGCCCCCCAAAAGGAAGCCTTCAACAAATCTTCGGCCCCGATGTCCACAAATGTCCACGAAGTTTTTAGTGGAAAAGCTTTCAAGTTCTGCACTCTGGGAGTGGATGGCGTGGAATTTGTGAGCCGCGTAAAATCCACCGGGGTTGTCGGAATTCTTGCTCTAACCGCCACGCGAGAAATTGTTTTAGTAGAGCAGTTTCGAATACCTGTTCAAAAGTGCGTCGTGGAACTCCCGGCCGGATTGTGTGGGGACCAAGCTCATCTCACTGATGAGAGTCGTCTTGAATCAGCACAGCGCGAGTTGCTTGAGGAGACAGGCTTCGCTGGTGGGCATTGGACACTTCTCGGTGAAGGTCCGTCTCATGCGACCTTTACCGATGAGATAACGAGTTTGTTCTTGGCAACAAATGTCCAAAAAGCGGTGACGGACCAAGTTTACGGCGTAGGGCGAGAACGAATTACTGTTCACCTAGTTCCGTACAGTGAGGTCTCCGCCTTCCTCCAGAGTTGCAAGAATCGCGGCTCGGCAGTTGACTACAAGATAAGTGCCGCACTATTTCTCAATGAAATTAAAGACAACTTAGTTGTGTAAACCAGCCAAATGTTAGTGCTCTATGCCATAAGATTCTTAAGGTAGCTCATCACCTCAATTGTGGGCATGCATTGATTTCCAAACCTCCGGTAGATCGACGTTAGTATCCATATCGACTTTTCGTCCATGAGGAGCATTCCATCATCAATCATCGCCTCTGCCGCAATCATCACAGGCGGGAGAAACCTCGCCCGGCTCACCTTATTCCGGGGAATCTCGCTTGCGCCAAGGACCGGTGCCTGTTCATCTAATCCGATTGAGGTAGCGAGGTCTACTACCCGAAGCCAGGGGTATTTCCTCAGTAGATAGGAGGTGTAATGTTCCCGATCTTTCCCCTCAATGTAGGTCTTTACGTCACTCGCTTTGATAACGACGGCCAACTTGACTTGCGTACTCGAGCTTTTCTCGCCGATATCAAATTGTCGTCCAAAGTGCATTACCACTGGGTCAAAAAACCGTTCAACCCACCGAGTAAGGCCCTCGGGACCATGATGCGGTGAGCTATCTTGAACCAAAATTGCCTCCGGAACAATTCCCAGGATGACACTCAATAATACCTGCCGTTCTCTGAAAAGGAGTGGGCGTCTCAAAATGATAGAGTCATGATCCTTCCGGCCATGAATTGGCAATTCTGCATCGTTCGGGCCTGTAAGAACCACGAACCTACAGCGGTCGCTTTCCGCGAGCTTTTTCGCGGCGCTGAGATAGGCGACTGTTCCCAAATGCACCGTTTGGAAGCGCCCGGTGGCGATGACAATTTGTTCCATGTAGGTAATGTTCGCGGCAATCTTAGGCAACACCAAAAAAGTTTGACCCTTGCCGCAAAATGATCAGTAAGCAAGATGAAAGCAACTCCTATAAAAGTCTTCATTTGTTATCGGCAAGGCGATGATGGCCATAATCCTCATGCCGACAATCTCTATACTGTTCTCCTGGAAGCCAATGAGCGGAAGGCCGAGTTTGAACCGTGGAGAGACCGCGAGAACGTGAGGGCTGGTGCAATATGGGAGAAGAGAATTTTTCAAAACCTGCTCGATAGTGACGTTATGCTGCTGGTGTTGGGTCCCGACACCTCTAAGTCTGATTTTATTCCTCGGGAAATTTCGTTGGCCAGAGCAATTGACCTTCAGATTGTGCCAATCGCCTATGATTGCAGCAGGGACGCCGCGGTAGCGGAACTGAAGCGGCTTGGGATTAGCGATTTGCAAGCGGAACTCGGGGATGAAATACCCATTGATCAACTTAAGGAATTGCTCAGAGGTCAGGCGAAGATTACCAAGAATCACCAGGCGCAATTGGAATGGTTCCCTGCACGCAGAGCACCTCAGAAAGAGGTAGCTGAAAGTAACCTGAGGGGCGCCAGATTTGTCATTGATCAAACGCGTTGTTCTGTTTACCTAGCGACGGGCGACTTTAGCGAGTTTACGAATGTTGACGTGATCGTGAACTCCGAGAATGACTACATGCAGATGGCACGCATCTTTGAATCGCAACGGGTATCTTCGATTTTGCGCGATCACGGCGCTAGGCACCTTGGTCCGGCTCAGTATGAGGACACGGTGCAGAAGGAACTGGACATGCATCTTGGCAATAAGCGGCCCGTTCCTCCTGGCTACGTTGTTGCAACGAGCGCCGGGGCCCGGAACTCGCTGCTTTGGAACCGAGGCATCCGGTATCTCTTTCACGTGGCAGCTGTCCAGGCTTTACCGGACAAAAGGAGGGTCGAACCCTTCTCCGATCCTGGCGTAATCGCACAATGTGTAGGAGGATGTCTCAATGCCTTTCGGCACTTGCATGACAATTATGGCGTGATTTCACCGAAAGGATCTGAGGAGAGGAGGGAACAGGAGAAACGGCGCAACGACTGGCGCAGGGGAAAGGTGTCGGCCAAGAGCATTCTGTTTCCGCTCTTTGGCACTGGACACGGCGGCAAGGAACCCGCTCAAGTTGTTTCCCCAATGCTTGATTCCATGACAAGAATTCTAGCTCAGGCGGCCAGCGAGGTACCGGCACTGCCATTGGAGGAAATCTTCTTATCGGTCTATTACAAAGATGACATCGACGAGATCCTTGAAAAGCTCCGCAGCCACAAGGACTTAACGGAGTATCAGGCAGGTAGCTAGCAACCTACGCGGCCCAATCGTCAGAACAGATGCTTACCAAGTTGATCCGCTAATGTGTCCCATCTCCCATGGGCCGGGAAATGGTTGTGATCGAATAGAATCCGATGGTCCGGGCTGGCTCCCAACTCGCTCCTCATTCGGCGCATGGCAGCGTCGTCGCCCTTTAGCCCCTCGCCCATGACAGGCATCACCGGGATTCCTCTTGCCTCAGCGAGGAGCAGTTCGGTGCGGACGTATCGGCTACGGGTGAGTCCCTCGTTCATCACCATGATCAGGGCCCGGGCTTTTGCTAAAGCCTGAACCTGAAACTCCCTCCAGTGGGCTCCAAACGGAACATCGAGTGTCATAATCCACGTTCCGATCCCCAACTCTCGGAGCTGAAGCGTCAAATTCGTGGCGAACACCGTTTCGGACGAGGGATAGGCAACATAAGCGAGTCCGGCTAGTGGCGGCACCGGCGTTTTCCGGACGTCGCTTATGAACCGTTGCATGGCCGCTTCCAGGCTCAGCGGAAGGTCCATTACCCGGAGTGATGTTCCGTCGACCTGGCAGCACAAGGCAAACAAGTCTTCTAGGCCCTTCGTCTCCGGGTAATCGGTCAGGTTCTTAAACGAGATTCCATCCTCGATCATGACCGGAATGACTCGCTTTCCCATGCTCCTGGCGATGTAGGCTTCCATGAGGCAAAACTCCGATGCCAAGTAAGCGGTCGATAGAAAAAGCGCCACCACGTCGGATTCAAGGATCGCGGCTAGAATCGCGGGGCGGTACTTCGCGGGAGGTTCCAGACGCTCTGTCTCGATCCAGGGACATATGGCACCTTGATCCCGGAGCAACGTGGCGAAGAATCCCATGGTGGAAGCGTCCGTATGGCAGTAGGAGAAAAACACCTTGGGCGAATGGTTCGGCTCTGTGTTCATTATCGGTATGGTTGTCGATAATCCCGAGGAAGGTCAAAGCGGTAGCTCATCCTGAGATCGAATCCGACTAGCTCGCAGTTCGCCCAATTGGCCGACGATCAGCGCCGCGCAGGAAGAGACGTCTTTGGATTGGGCCAGGGCCAAATTCTCACCCTCGGTCAGCCCATTCTCCAGGCGTCCCAGTACGCCTGGATTCTGCTTTAGGTAGGCAGTGGCGACCCCGCCAAATCCTGCGGCGATAAAGCAGGGAATGCGTCGGCGGAGGGCACGCTCGAACTCCTGGGGAACCCCGGCCTGCCCGGGCTTTCCTAACCACCATTTGCCGCCGACGGCGACGAACGCGTTGCAACGATCGGCCAACTCGTCTCGTAGAATCCCAAGGCTTTCCTGGCGATTGGCCTGTCCTTCCATCCGTCCCACAGGAAGGCGGATCACTTCAGCGGCGCTCTCCCAGTCCTTCCACGTAGCGTGATTCTCAGCGGTTTCATAGAACTGGGAAACCACCAGACTCAGTGGCTTAACCGGTTGGATCGCTCCAGCTCTGGCGGCACGTTCATGGGCTTCCACGGCCTGCTGCATGAGAACGGGCGTGAAGCTGGGATGACTTCCGTGGACGATCCGGCCGCCGCACGAGAAAATTAGAGAGGCCAGATCCCGCACAAATTCCAGAATAGCTAAGTCTAGCGCTGGTTCCTGCCAATGCTCCTCTTCCGGAACCGCCCCGGAAAGCCATACATCCCAAGCGGAAAGATCGAGGTCCAGTAGATCGGTGGCCTCTCCTTCAGCTACCGCCGGAGGGAGCTCAGCATTCATGATCCTCCTTCAGTAAATTGCCAAGAACTTGGAGACGCTTGTCCAGCCGGGTAGTCACTTGATTGTAGGGCCATAGCTGGAGACCTCGCCCTCGATATTCTTCCCTGGTCGCTTTGTCGACAGGCGTCCCGTCGTAAAAGAAGAACCTGTCCCTCAGTTCTCTCCCACGGTGTTCCGTCCGGGTGAGCCAATATTCATAGGCATTCGATGCGCTCTCTGGAGCAAAGTAGTCTTCCAACGCGCAGAAAGCACCAAGGCGCTCCCCGTTGAACATTTGGGAGGTAGATTCGAAAATCGAACGCCGATTGGGCTTCGATTCCCAAGACCAACCATTTCGGACAAATGCGTCTTGAATCGCGCGTACCTTCCAACTCTGACGGGTGTAAACGTCTCTCAGGTAGCGATCGAGACTATCGACAATTTGATCAAGATGTCTTGGGGTGAAGGGCTTACTCTGCGAGAGCTTACAACCGACAAGTTGAGTTCGGTATCCGATTCCGGTCAGCGCCCGGAACCGGCCCATCGGGTTGGCGGGATTGTCGGGGTTGAGAAGGATCGGAAAGCGGGGGGTGATGTATTTCGTGGCCTCGTCGATTTCCCACTTCATCCAATAGGATTCGGGAGCGCGCGGAGTGTCAAGGACAAGCAGGGCGGCCGCCCGTTTGATCCGATCCCGCAACTGACGGGAAATGTTTCCCCCAATTTGCAGCGGCGGGTGATCGTCGTGCTCGCTGCGCTCCTCATCAAGGAATGTCCGATAGCCCGCCTTCTGCAAGTGCTCGGAGAGCTGGAACACGGCACTAGCGCCGTCCCTTGTGGTATGGGAGAGAAAGATCTCGGCGTCAGGCCTCCGCATCTGCAGCCCGAGGAGTGCCTTCGTCCGATCAGCGATCACCTTTCGGTCCCGCTGCCAATCAGCCGCTTTCAGGTGGTGGAGATCCCCGGGAGAGAGCCGCTCCCTCGGACGGAAGCTAATAGGGAGCACTGGCAGAGGGGCCGGAGCATTCGGTGCCTGCCGCACCAGGGGCGCGAGAGCTGCGGCCTGCTCAAGGTCCCATTTGCGGTCCCGGCCGAAAAAGAAGAGGATGACCTCCGGCCACGGCGACCGCTTCCAGTTCTTTAGATCATTAATCCGCTGAACTGACACCTCGACTTCTCTGTCTGTGATCTGCAAGTCAAGGGCCGGAAAGCGACTGTCGCAATGCAACACGGTGGCCAGCATAAGCGCTGATCATCGTAGGGCACCAGCGCTCTGTCAACCCGGACCTGGACCATGGAACCATCAGTCCCAAGCAAACTCGGCGAGTACACGGTTGCGCGTTTAAAGAGAGTTGGTAAACTGCCGCCCCCTGGTGAAGGCGTTGGACACAATCATTCAAATGTGGCAAAAAAGACACGATCGAAGATTGCCGCTTTCTTAGGATTGATTTATTATCGCGCACGCCTGATATTCATGACTGGTTCGCCCAAGTTCTTCATTTCTTACAGCCAGAAGGACTCGAAGTTCCGCGAGGAGCTGGAAGACCATCTCCGGGCGGCAAGTTTTGCGGGTGACCAACTTTTGTGGTGGAGTGACGCGAGGCTGACGGACGGGGGGGATTGGCAGAAGGAATTGGAAACAGAGTTGGAGTCAAGCACCGGAGCCGTGCTCCTGGTAAGCAAGGACTTCCTGACCTCGAAGTTCATCCAAGATCACGAACTTCCATTCTTCTTTGAGCAAGCGAAGCAAGGTTATCCAGTGTTATGGGTCTTGGTCAGTGACTGTAATTGGGAGTACACCGCCGTCGCCCAATACCAGAATCTCTTGGGAAGCAAGAAGCCGCTCAATTCGATGGGCCCACCGGCGCGTCAGATGAATTGGAAAAAACTTGTCAAATCGATGCGTGAGCGGGTCGATGAGTCCGTTTCCGTCGCACATTACTTCGAAATTGAGGCTAGCCGGGACATCACGCTCCACTCGAACCGTCTCATCGACGCGCTGGCCAATTATCAACCCAAGAATCCTATGGTCAGCCCAGAAGATCTTCGATGGCATGCGGATCGATGCGGCAGGCTACTTGGCGGAAAGGAGCCACTTCGCCTCCCTTGGAATATCCCCGAACCCGGCATAGAATGGGCAAAGGCCATTTGGGACTTTCTGAACCAACCGGCGAACTCCGACTGCATGAAAGACTGGCAGAGTTTCGAACGAAATTGTGCGCGGCTTTATCCACGATTCCGCGACGCGCACCTCGCCGTGATTTTGCGCGTTTGGGAACATAGCAAGCCTCTTCCTTCCGATCCTCACGCTGATCGATACCACATCAAGAGAATACTCCGGTCCCTCTTGCGGAAGAATCCCCCTTTCGTTCAACTCCTTGAAAAACTTGGGAGTTATTCTTATCCAAGCCAATCCCAGGCTGCCTTCACCAAGCTGGCCGATTCGCTGAAACTCATTTCGGTAGCGCACATCGCCGTGTTGCTGGAAGCCGAGCATTTCGGCTTCAACGAGCAGGGGGAGGTGGGGTTCGAAGCGCTGGATCGGAGCGGCCAATTGTGCGAGCGGATTTGCCACTGGTTGCTGCAGGCCCACCATACGGTTCGGAGCGTCCTTCCCGAAGAGACTCCAATCCCAAGTTGATGAGTCCGTATCCCCTGATCGACAAGCTAAGGGAAACCTGGGGGGAACTCCTCAGCCGCGATGCGGATTCGCCGATTCTGGTCGGCGAAATGGATAACCTCCTCAGTCAAATTCGTGCGTGTGGTGTGTTGCTCCCTCCCGGTTTGGAGAGAGACCGGCTCCAGAGCTTCGCACGACATGTCAGCCGGGGAATTGGCCGGATGCCGGGCCAAGTGGAACCAGAAGCGTCCTTGCTCCCTTACTGCGATGGGAGAAACGTAAGGATTTACCTGGACGGAATGCCGCCCAAGTCCAACCTTTTTGTGGGCCGTCAGGACGCCCTCAAATTCCTCGACGAGAACTTTGAGGACCCCAAGTGCCGTATCGTGCAGATCATTGCCCATGGCGGGCAGGGTAAAACTCAATTGGTCAATCAGTGGATCGAGAAACTCCAGGCAGATCCGCAGGGTCGCTTCGGGGACTTGATGTGTTACAGCTTTTACACCTTTCCCTCCCATACGTTCAAGAAGGTGCCTCTGTTCATCCAGGAAGCGCGAGAGTTTTTCTTGGCCGGGAACTCTGTCGATCCTTCTCCCCAAACAGAGTGGTCCCGTGAGATCGCCTGGCTGGTTGGCTTTTCGGAAACCGACGTGGCCAACGTGAAAAAGCGCCCCGCCTTCGGCGATCTTCTGGAGAAGGTTGCCCGCGAACGGCCAAAAATCTTGGTGTTGGATGGTTTGGAGGCTTGCCTGGTCCATCGGAAAAATGACAATCTTAGCGGGTGGTCGTTTCGCCAGGGAGCGCTGCAAATTCAGGAGCTTCTCCAGGAATTTCTCGCTCTGCATCGCGGATTCTGCGTTATCACCAGTCGCTTTCCGGTGGGGATGTTGGTAGCCTACGAGCCGGGCTTGGTGCGAACCTTTTCCCTTGAGGGACTAGACGTCGACGAAGGTGCAGAGTTCCTTGAAATGGTATTGGATAACGGTTTTCCGAAACAGGATCTCAAGACGCTCTCCCGGCACTTGAGCGGCCATCCATTAAGCCTCCTTGCCTATGGAGATGCCTTGGCAAACCAAGCGGGCGGAGCTCTTCACTTATCTCAACACGTTTCACTCCACGGACGTGCTCTCGAACTTCGCGAGTACTTTCCCCAGGTCGATGTGGATCGCCTGGTCACCTACGGAGATCCATTGGATGATCCCACATCGACTCCGAGCTTTGAGAAACACGATCGGGCAGCGCTAAGCGCTCCAGACGCAGAGTCCCTTGTTTCGGAGCGGGTCGATGGTTTGATTCGTTCCTACATGCGCTATTTCGCGGCTTTTGAAGAAGGACAAGGACGTGCGGGCTTTGAGCTAGTTCGGATTCTGGCATTCTACCAGGAAATGGCCAGCATCGACGACCTCTTTGTGCTGATAGATCTCGAATTGTCAGGGGAAGAGGATCCCGGATTCAACAGCGCACTTAGGAAGCGGATCGGAGAACCTGACGACGAGAATCGCCTCCGCAGACTGGTGGAGTTGTTGGGTGACCTGGAGTGTCGGCAGTTGATTCAGCAGCGTTCAGTAGAGGATTTAAACCCCACCAGCACCGCAGTGGCCGTGGACGGGGAAGTCCCTCCTCCGACTCTCATCACGACCCATCCCTTGCTACGCCAGAGCTTCCGGGATGATTTAATAGACTACCACGAGAATGCTTGGAGGAAGGGTCACTTGGCAATTTGTAGATATCTAGAACGGACCCGCACCGATTTTTCTGCCAACGCGCTTCCTGAGAAGGTGGACGATTTTCGCACCCTCTACCGCAGCGTGGAGCACGCATGCCAAGCGGAAGAGTGGGGGACCGCATTCGATCTCTACTGGGACAAAATCCATCGCAATCGCGACAGTCCTGACTCCGGTGGGCAGACCGAAGACTACCGCTGGCACGCCTGGGAGGTGCATGGCCTCCAGAATTTCGATATACGGACCCTGGCGTTTTTTCATATCGAACCGAAAAGCGGACAGACGCTTTGGCAGAGTGTGGCGCCGAGTTTCCGGCGTTGGTGCGAGAAGGAGAAGCAAGAGGATAGGATCGGGAAAATCCGGATTGCTACAGCGTTTTGTCTGACAAGCCTGGGTTACCTCTCGGAGGCGGCCAGTCCTCTGAATTATTGCTACAGGTCAGCAAAGAGGGTTGGCGATAACTTGACGGCGGCCATGCTGGCCGGAATTATGGGAGATCGATTTGTTTTGCAAGGAAAGTTCGGAGAGAAGGAGAACAAGGGCGCCGAGCATTGGCTAAAGGCGGGTCTGGACCATGCCAAGAAGCACGCCGAGACCGACTCTGGAACTAGCCAGATCCGCAGCAAGACCGCCAAGCTAGGAAATCTCCGAACGTGTGAAGGGCGTTGGGAGGAGGCACGGGATCTCTTCAAATTAGTAGTGAGCCTTCACGAGGACAGCAGTGATGCGAAGGGAACCACTTACCCTTGTACTCGCAGCGGATACTACCTCAGCGAATACCTCCTGGTCACGGCCACAACCGTCGCGAGGGGGTGGGCATCGCCGGAAGACCTCGGTTGCGGCGAGGAAGAAGGCGCAAATGATCCACTGCGATGGGCGTTGGCCCGCGTCGCCCAGGTAGAGTCCGGAACACGCAAGGCTTTAGCGATGGACGACCGGGCAAAGTTTCTCAACCGCCAGGACAAAGCCCTCAATCACCTGTCCCTGGCCCGAGCGGAAGCCTTTAAAATCCTCTTTACATCGGGTGACGAAAGCTTAATCGCCGAGCGCCTCCAGAAATTGGTGTTCGGCGGGGAAGAGGGTCATTCGCATCTTAACACTGCCCGTACCATTCAGGAGGATTCAGGGGCGCGCCATGACTTGCCACGTACCCTCATTGTCACAGCTAGGATGTTGCAGGAGTTGGGTCGGCGAATCCATCCCAAGGATGGCGTGGAACGTTTCCAACAAGCTATGGGAATGCTTCATGAAGTCCTGAGGATTGTTTGGGAAGGTGAAATGAAGCTTTTCGAAGCGGATGTCTACCTGACTCGTTGTTCGCTTTTTATGGATTTGAGCAGGACTCAAACGGACGCCCCAAGCAAACAATCCATCGCATACGCCACCTCTGATTATGGGAAAGCGCTGGATGCTATCCTAAACATTGGATACCTCAAGCGCAGTTATGAACTCGCCGCCTTGAGAAACAGCCTTGGCGATTTGGGAGTCGATGGCAAACGCCTGCGGGCACTTCAGTCAAGCTAACGGACACAACGCACAGGCCCTTAAGTTCAAGAGTCTTGAGTAGCCGTTGAACCCACTCCCTCGCCGCGCCGGCGGTGACGGAGTGGCCGCAGGGTTCAAATAGCAAAGCCATATTTCAATCAGTTTCTAGCAATCGTCCTGGTCAATCACACCCTCAGTTCCACCCAATAAACCATTTCAACGGTTCGATTGGTACGTTGGTAGGCGATTCCATAATCTAACTGGTTCGCTTGCGGTTCGGCTTCTTCGTAGGTGGTATCAATCTCCTCGCTACCGCAAGGCTGACCTGGATCTTCGGGATCGATGTGTTCCTGGTCACTACTAGTTATTAGTACCTGCGGTCGGGAGCGAGACATGGTTGAATCCTAAGCGGATGTTCTCGTAATCGTGGCACTCCAACTCATCGAGACGTTTCCCCCGGTGTTGAAGCACCAAAAATGGTGAGCACCAACTCGCTATCATCGACCAGCCGGTATTCTGGCCGACGGCCGGAAACCGCTTCGCTCTCGTAAAGGATGATGGGCACTCCATCCCCGCGCTTCTCCATGTAGAAACCGCGCCCCACCGGCCCCGCCGTCGCATCCACCGGACACTCTGCCAGCAGGCTGGTCAGCAGTTCGTTCCGGGTGGCCTGCCGCAGAGGGAGGCTCTCGATGGAAACCGTGTTCGGCAACGCACCGGGCGAGTGGATCTCCAGGCGGTCGTCGAAGATGAAAAAGCGAATCTTTGAGCCGTGGATCGAGTAATCCCGGTGGGCGACTGCATTGACGATGGCTTCGAAGACCGCCCGGACGCTAAATTGCGGCGCTTCGACGCGTTGCGGCGCCTTGGTCGCGGCGACGCGTTGATTCCGGAGCAGGAAAGCCATGGCTTGCCGGATTTGTTCGTCCAGTGGGCCGCGGATGCGCACCGCGTCGAGCTGGTAGTTTGAATCTTGGATGATGCCGCGGTAGCGCACTGCTTCGATGAAGGCCCCGGGGAGGAAGCGCTCCGGAGCGGTGCTGCACATGAGGACTCCTGCGACGGCTGCGCGAATCACTCCGCTTTCATCTTTGGTCAGCAAATTGCGCTTCAGCAAAACAACTTCATCGGGCTCAACCGTCCGCGTGGTGAAACGCCGCCAGAGGTCCGCTGACAAATCCGCGGGTGAGGTGCCGGGCACGGCCTGTTCCTCAAACCGAATCAACCTTGCCTGGCTGCGCTGTTGGAACAAACGCGCGAGATAATCCGGCGGCATTTGCCGTTTCGAACTTCCCTGCCGCCATAGATAGCCGCCAGGACTTTGATGGACGAAGAGACTTTGGGGAATATCCACGCGGATCACCGGTCGCGCGGTGCCCGCCGCGTCCGGTAATTCCAGCCGGATGATCGTTGTTTGCAGCGGGGGCTTGATCGAGTCGGTGCAAATCTCTCTCACGAAGGATTCGACGAGATCCAGCTTTTCCAACGGAATGCCTATCGATTCGCGAGTTTTGTCGTCCACGCCAAAGACCAGGACTCCACCGTGAGAACTGTTCGCGAATGCCGCCAATTCATCGGCAATGTCCTCGCGCGAGAGATCGACCCGTGTGCCTTTGAAATAGACGGCTTTCAACTCAAGCAACGAGTCCTCACCCAAACGAATCTTCGCCAACAGTTCGGCGGTCGATTCAAACATGGTGCAGGCCCTCCTTGATGCGGCGGTAGCGCTTTTCGAAGGCCACTTCCCCCCCTTCCATGATATCGCAGATGGTGCGGCGCACGTCGTCCTGCTGGAGACCACCGTGCGCGTCGATCTGCGTCTGACCGCCGACGGATTTCAGCGCGACCACGAGTTCCGCATCGCCATTGACCACGATGTTCGCATTGTGCGTGACGACGATGACCTGACGATGCGGTTTGTTGCCGACCAGCTGCCGCGTCACGAGATTGTAGATGAGCTGGTTGTCCAAATCGTCCTCCGGTTGATCGAGCAGAATCGGCTCGGTGCCGTAGGAGAGCAGGAAGGCGAGCAAAGCGGCCGTCTTTTGGCCAGGCGAGCCTTGCGCGATGGGCCGGAAGCTGTCGCCCTCGCGCGGCCGGTACTGAACCTCAAGACTGTCCTCGGGAAACCAATGGTCGAGCTTATCCAGGTCCTCCGGATTGAGCTTGTTCCCGATGTGATTTGTGAAGACCTTGCGCAATCCCTCGCAATCGCTCCCCTCGCCGCCGGCGCACCCGCGGGTGCGAGCTTTCACTCGGCTCAGCACCGCATCGAAGTCTAGGACGGGTCTGCCATCCCCAGCATAAAGCGGGGCAAGGAGCCCCTTGATGTCGTCGTCCATCCGGTCGTCGTCCCGCCGAATGATCTGGCGGAAACCGTCGATGGCGCTCTCTTGATCGCCATACGGCACAACCTCGATTCGCACGTATTGATTGGATTGCAGCGCATTTTTCAGAAAGCCCGTGCGCCTCTGGGTCAGTTCGCAGCGAAGATTCGAGATCCGCTCGACGGCTTCGGCTCGTTGCTGTTCCAGCCTATCCAAGTCCGCCCGCCGTCCGTCGAGCGCCTTGAGCTGCTGTTCGAGCGTTTGCTTTTGCCGGATCCGCTCGCCGAATTCTTTCGGGTCCTGAACCCCCTGCGCGTGCAGTTGCGCCACCAGGCCGTCATAAGCGGCTTGCGCCGCATGGACTCGCGCGCGCCACGGCGAATTTTCGGAAAACTGCGTCCACTGGGCCGCAAGGGTGCGGGCATCCTCCGCCAGCTCCCGGAGCCGAGCTGCCAGCGATTCCACGCCGCTCAATAGCTTGGCGGACTCCGCCAAAACATCGGCATCCGCTGTTTCGTGAAATGCCTCCGCCTCCAAGTCGGACAGGCTCATCTCCGCTGCCATCGAATCGATTTGCCCGGGCATCTCGGATAGCTCACGCGCCCAGTGCTCGACCTGGCGCGCCTGGCTGCGTGTGCGCTGATAGGTCACCAGGATCTCTTGATTCCCGGCGGCCTGGAGCACTTCCAGCTTCCGGCTCACGTCAGCCAACTCACCGCGAAACCGGTTTTCCTGATCGAGCGAGGCGCGCATCTCCCGGATCTTGGAGCTGAGTCCGCGCAGGGTTTCCAGCTCCCGAGCCCACGCCGTTTCCCACTCCGCACGTCCCACGGCCTGATCCTGATCGATGATATGCAGCAATGCGCTGGGCGTGCTGGCCAGCTCGAAAACCTGTTTCTGGCTGTAGATGCGCACCGGAAAGCGCGACGCCACCTCGCCTTGGGCCGCTTTCCAGCCGCCCTCGCCATCCTCCTCTTCAATCGCTGGCAGGCTGGCGTCCCTCGCGAAACTCACCCGGTAGCGCGCGCCGTCCTTGCGATAGATCAAACGCAATCGAGTATCGGCCGTTTGCAATCCTCCTGCCGCGCGTCCCCTCCACTCCGCCGCGTATTTGCGCTGGAACTCCGCGTGCAATTCCTCAAACGGCTTCAACTCAGCGTCCCGCCGCAGCGCGATGCGCATGAACTCCAGCACTGAGGACTTGCCGGTCCCGCGCGCCCCGATGATCGCATTCATCCACGGATTGAAGTCGAGGAGGAACGGGGTCACCCGCCCCATGAACTGGGCCTTCTCCACTTCAAAGCTCTCAATGGCCAGCTCCGAGCGCGCTTCATTCGGACTACCGGTGATTTGGTCGGAGCGCTGCAGGCAAAGGTCGCCGTCGAGCAGGGCCAGCCGGAGTCCTTCTAGATCGGGACGGCTCATTTTGACCCAGGTGAATTGGCGGCCAATCGCTTTCGGCTGGTGCGCGTCGGATCCGAGAACTTCCGCAAAGGGGCGGGGGCAACTCTTCACCGCTGGCGGCACGGCGCTGGTCAATGATTTGCGTTCCCAGGCAAAAAGTGCGCGCTGCTCCAGCAATCGGCACAACGTGTTGTGGTCTTCCAGCCACAGCGCGTTTTGCGGGTCATCCACATGCGCCGGAATGACGAGCGCGCCCTGCTTCGTCGCGGTTTCGACGATCGTTTCCAGAGAAGGGCCGCACCGCGCTCCGTCATCGCCCCAGGCACCGGTGTAGCCGCAGGCGCGAATGATCCCCGCCACATCCGAGGTGCCTTTGGCCGGATCAAGAAGCAGGAGGACATGCGTCCCGCCGCTGGCGGCGATCTCTACCCCGGGGAAAAGCGCCAGCGGGCGAAACTCCGCGTGGGGTTGCGTGCGCAGATTCTCGTGCGCGACCTTCAGCCGATCGATCCACTCACCGGAGTTGTGATCCGTCACCGCCACCGCGTCAAAGCCGGCGTGCATGAAATCGAGGAGCCATTCCTCCGGCGTCCGCGCCATCAGCTCCGGGGCCCGGCCCGCGTAGTCGTTCGAGGCGGGCGTGTGCGTGTGAAAATCGAACTTCCACCATTTCGATCCTGGAAAGGGGATTGTCTTCAAGGCTTCGGTCCCAGGCGGTTTGTCGGGAAATGGAGGATTGAGGAGAAAGTCAGTCGACACTTCGCCTTCAAACTTGCGGGCGAAGCGCTAGGGCGTCAAACGGCTTGTGATTCGGCCAGGAGGAATCGGACGAATTGGCTCTCCCCCTTTCTCACGCAGAATGGTCAATCACAAGTTCGGTCAGCCCGTGCTCGTTGCTCCCGCTCCGATCTTCTGCCCGTCCGCCTCCGCCAAAGGTTCTGTTATTTAACGAGAGGTTCGGGGTGGGGGGGCTCAACTCCTGGCCTGCAGAAAGGTTCGGAGGAGGGTTCGGAGGGACAGCCAGTTCCTGGCCTGAAGATCATCAGCTTTGAACCTCCACGGGGAAGCGAAAGGGGCTTGGCCGTCGAGACTGACACGAGATCGCCCCTTTTTGTGTCAGTCCTCCGTCACGAATAGCCCGACTGCCAGATGAAAAGCGACGGCTTCCGGAGAGATCCGCTCGTCGAACGGTGGGGGTAGGGTCAAATCGACCCCACTGCGCGCCTTCTGCCGCGAGTGCAAACCGTCACCATGGTGCCCAACGATTGCGGTGACGTGAAGTGCATACCCAGGCAAAAAAATCAAATTTCTAGTTTACAAATAATCAACTAAGATTAATCAATTCATCCCTCCCGGCATGACCATTCGTCAATCCGCCAAGCTCCGCATGTACCTGGCCGTTGTCGCTCTTTGCGCTCGGGTTGAGTTCGCTGCGGCGATCGTCCTCATACCGGCCTTTGCCGCTGCTTTGAAATCGTTCCTGGCCATGCCGGATCGGATCAAAGACGCTCGGAAGGCGCAGAAGGCTTCGACCAAGGGGATCACGGGTTCCAAATTGGAAAACCGGACGGAAATGACCAAGATCGGCAACCGGATTGGTGCCTCGTTGACAACGTTTGCGGATGCCATTGGCGACATCGAATTGCGTGGCGAAGCGGGGGATGCGGCGGTTCCTTTGGATCGTGGGGGCGAGACGGAAGCGGCGGCCCGGGCGGAAACGCTAGAGGCGTTGGCCGCCACGCACTGTGCGGTTTTGGTGAAGGAATACGGACTTAAGGAAGCGGAACTGGATGAATTTGCTACCTATCTCACTGCATTCTCCAAGGCGATCGGCCGTCCGCGCTCTGCGATTGCGCTGAAACGCACCGCGACGGAATCGATTCCGGAACTGTTCGTGGAAGCAGATGCCTATCTGGACCGCATGGATCGATTGACGTTGAACCTTGAGCAGGAGCATCCCAGCTTTGTCGCTGCCTACAAAGTTGCCCGTGTGATCGGTGCGATCCCTTATCGCAAGAAAAAGGATCCCGCCGTGGTGGCTGCGGAGAAGAAGGCGAAGGCCGACCTCAAAGCCGCCAAGAGCAAGCCCGCCAGCGGGCGCGGCCAAACTTCTGCCGCGCCTTCCAGCGAGGACGCGGCCAGTGACGGGTTGACTGCGTGAGGTGCCGCTTCCAGGGCGACTGAACGGGGGTGCCAAGGGACAGCCTACTTCTCGCATTCAGGTCGGAGGAGCGAATGCTTTTGAGCACGTGGATCGTGAGGGCCCGCAAACGGTTCAGACTTCCTTGCTTTTCATCCAGCAATACAGCAAGCTGGCTTCGTGAAAGCAACCTTTCAGATTCCTGATGACCTCTACCGTGAAGTGAAAGCCGAAACGGCGAGGGATGGATGCACGGTGCGCGAAGTGGTCATCAGCCTCTTTGAGCAATGGCTTCGGCAGAGAAAACAGGCAGCCCCTCATGCCGCTTCCATTGATTGGGAAAGCTTCCAAGCACCGCTATCCCATTTGATGCCGGCCCACGTGACCGATCACAGCGCGGAAGCTATGCGGAAATCCATCGCGTCCGAATGGAATGAGCCTTCCTGAAATCCGTTCGACACTGGATACCTCTGTGGTGATGCGGCTGCTCACCGGCCAACCTCTGGACCTCGCCACGGCCGCCCGCCGCTACATGGCTGAGACCGAGAAGGCCGGTGCCAAGGTCTTCGTATCGAATCTCGTCGTTCTGGAAGCCTACTTCGCCTGCCAGCACCACTACGGCATGGCCAAGGACACCGTGCTTACCGGCCTCCAACGCCTCCTCTCCTTGCCCACCTTCGTCGTGCATCCCCAGCTGCTCCAACTGCTTGGGACCGAGGGGCTCGCCACTGCCAAGCCCGGCTTCCTCGACCGATTGATCCACGCCGAGGCCACCACCGCCTACCTGCTCCTCGTCACCTTCGAGAAAGCCGCCGCCCGCCTGCCATATACCCAGGTCCTCAAAGCTGCTGATCACTGACCAGCTTCCGATTCGATCCTGGACAAGTTCCTGGAAGCGGATGCGTATCTCGACGGCATGGATCGGTTGACCTTAATCCTTGATCCGGAGCATCCTGGCTATGTCGCGGCCTACAGCATTCCGCCTTGATGACGGATGTCGAACGTCCGCTGAGTTCCGCCGCTGCTTTCTCCAGGCGCAAATCAAAACGGAATCTCAGTCTGCTCTTCCGCTGGCCGGGTCCGGCCTCGGGCCTTTGGCTTGCTCTTCGCTTTGCGTTTGGGTCCGAGGATGGCACGAATTCTCATCTCCAGCATCTTGATCCGCATCCGTCCGGAGTAGATGGCCTCGTCGAGATCCGACTGGATTCGTTCGCGGAACGACTTGGTCCTCTTCCGTTTGCCAAATTCCCAGCCAGGATGCGCGCGCAGTTCGGTCAATTCCGAGGTGAGGTTTGCGACCAAGTCGCGCAACTCGTTGTGAAGACGGCGCAACTCACGATTCCGGCTGGCCGGGATCTCCTCGCTGCGTTCCAGGGTGAGGATGAGGTCGATCCGCTGCAATCCTCCGAGGTCGAGTGCCTCATAGGCCTTGGAGGCCTCGTCCCAGAGCCGCTTCTCGCCCTCCTCCCACGAGCCGCTGGCGTCGGGGTGAAGTCGCTTGGCGACACGGCGATAGAGCGCTTTGACCTCGCGGACGTTCTCGTCGCTGTCATCCGCGCCGGTCTTCAAGAGAGACTTCTCGAAGCCCAGGCGGTCGCCCGCCTGCGCCTTTTCGAAGCTCGCCATGAAATCCGCTTTGGCCTTAGCGTAGGCGGCCGGATCCATCCTGGCGGCATTGATTCCTCGCGCCTCGGCCATGAACTGGGCAAAGAGGAAGTCTGCGATCTCATCCGGGATGGGGGCAGCTGAGTCTGCGTCTGACTCCAGATCCGCCGGGAAATCGTCCCCCTTGTCACGTTCCATCTCGGCCGCCAACGCGGCGCTGAGGCTGCCGAACTCTCCCGATTCATAGGCGAGATCTGCTTCATCCAGGATGTCTTCCAATTCGTCGGCCTTCTCGTGGAGCCGGGTGGCCTCCTGACGTTCCTGGGCAAAGCAGGCGTCCATCCAGGCGTCGAAGGCGGGTAGGTCACTCTCGTGGAACTGGTTCGCCAACGCCCGGAGTTCCCGTTCTTGACGCTGCAAGGCCAGGGATTCTGCCGATAGTGCAGCGAGTGAAACGGAGCCTCGCCCCCCACGTCCGGAGTTCGCTCGCGGCCGGGTCACTCTTTTCTTGGGAGAACGGGATGCAGCCATGGTCGCCTGGGTTCCTGACACTGACACGCAGGCTGGTCCTTGCGGCAAGGGAATTCTATGGGGCGTCGATGCGATGGGCCCATGCGGTGTCCGGTGATCCAGCCATCCAGAAGCTCTACGGACGTTGGGGTAGCACTCCGCAGGATTACTTCTTGGGCTCTCCTCGGGCACTCGCCGCCACGCCGACCTGGATCGTGGCAGGTTCCAATAGCGCCGATGAAGGGGAGACCAATGCAGGGGCCGCTCAGGTGTTCAACGCCGCCAAGGGGGGCTTGGGTGCGCAAACTCTTGCCGCCGGTCCCCTCAGCAAGTCTCAGGTTCGGTGAAGCAGTCGCGATCGCGGGTGATTTGGCTTTGATTGGCGCCCCGGGCAATGGCACGGGTGCCGTTCATATCTACAATTTGAAGACCGGCACCCTGGTCCGAACCTTGACCCCGGCACCTGGGGACGGAGCTCTCGGGGACAACTTCGGCTGTGCGGTGGCGGTCGCCGACAATCTGGCATTGATCGGGAGCCGGGTTGACGATTTTAACCAAGGCAGCGCCTACGTGTTCAACCTTCAGACCGGCGTCCAACTCGCCAAGCTCACGGACAACAGCGGTGCAGCGGGGGATTACTTTGGCACCTGTGTGGCGGCGGAGGGAAACATCGGCGTGGTTTCGGCCCCGAATGCCGATGGCAACACGGGCGAGTTCGTCGCATTCGATCTAACCTCCTTCACCACGGTGGTGAAAGTGGCTCCGGCGGGCGCACTTCCAGGAACAGCGGCGGGCAGTTCGCTGGCCGTGTCCGGTGGGAAGGTGTTCGCCGGCGGGCCGAATTTCCCCAATGAGGGGAAAGTCTTCGTCTACGACGTGGCTACGGCGGCGCAGCGCGTTTTGCAGCCCTCTGACACCGTCGCCGGTGACTACTTTGGAGGTGTCCTCAGCGTTGATCAGGGCCTGTTACTGGCAACTGCTGATTCAAACGGAGGGGGAGTTTATCTCTTCGATGTCAGCTCACCCAGCAACGTTGAGTTCAAGCGACTTCCTCGTCCGGACAACGAGGCGGATTCGATTGGCCACGGCCTGGCTCTAGTGGGCAATACGGCGGTGATTGCTTCCGCCCGGGACAATACCCAGAGTTCGAACGCTGGGGCTCTTTATATCTACAAACCGCTGACCCGTCCGTTGCCTCTCGCCAAGATCACCGCGAAGGGCGACTACGCTCCCGGAGCCGAGGACAGCAACTTCAATGTCTTCAGCGATGTCGTCCAGAACCCGGACGGTGAAATCGCCTTTTTCAGCTCGCTGGCCGGTCCCGGGTCCAATCGGAATAGGGACGTTGGCTTCTGGGGGACCCTGGAGCCGGACCGCTACTTGCGGCTGGGGTTGAAAACCCGGACCAGTCCGCTACTCGGCGTCAGCACGGTGTTGAACAATGAAGCGTCACGGGCGGTGTTTGTTGGGAGGTGGAATGCGCCGGCACCTGACGACAAGATTATCCTCCAGGACGATGGGATCGACAGTTCCTTCGCCTTTTGGTCGGCCATACCGGTCGCTGAATTTCCCGCCTCCGGGACTGCTACGGTGGGAGCGACTCCGGCGAACTTCCTGCGCGTGGTCCAATCGGTAAATGTGGGAACGCCTTATCTCGCCACCGCCTGCACGTTGCGGCTTGGAATTAACGGGACGAGCGCGACCAGCGATAGCGGATTGGTCATCCGCGACCTGCAGGCCGCGACGAACAGCGCCGAGCGTGAGGGAACCGTCGCTGGGGGGACCGGGCTCACCTACGGGCAGTTCACCGATCAACTGGCTCAATACTCGACCAACGCCGCTTACACGACGGCGGTCGTTGGGCCGACGAGCACCAACCAAGCGATCTTTGTGAAAAGCGGCTTTGGTGCGCTGAAGAAAGCTGCGCAGAAAGGGGACACCGTCACCAACGGGGCCGGTGATCCGGTGAATGGGGTAACCTTCTCCAGCTTCGTAGGAGTCTCAGCAGACAATGCCGACGGGGTCCTCTATCGGGCGATGATCGTGGGGACGGGCGTGGACAAAACCAACAACGAGGGACTCTGGCGGTTCCGGTTTGGCGACGAAAAAAGCCGGTTGATTCTCCAAAAAGGGGGGGATCTGGGGCTTAACGCGCCGAACTATGTGGGGATTCCCTCCCTGGCGGGAGTGAAGATTGCCCGGTTCATCGCGTTCTGGCAGACGAACAGCCAGCAACTGGTGTTTGTGCAGCTCACGGGAACCGGAGTCAACAAGACGAACGATCAGGCGCTCATCCTGTTCCAATCCTTCGGGGTGGCTAACACGCCGCTGGTGCTGCTGCGGGAAGGGGACGTCGCTCCGGGCTGTCCGGGGACCACCATTGGAGTCATCAACCGGGTGGAAGTTTCGCCCACTTTTGGCCAGTACGTCGTTTTGACGACGCTGACGGGCGCTCCCAAGGGGACCGAACTCGCGCTCTTCCGCAGCGAGGCCAGTATCGGTGTCATCGCCGATCCTCAGGTCAAGCGCCGCCCCAACCTCATTTTGCGCAAAGGCTTTTTGTTCGACAACCAACCGAGCAAGGTGAGGTCGATCGGCCTGCCTACGAAGAATCTAACCGCCGCCGGGGCCGGGGCCACCGGACTTGGTTCCTGCATGCAGGAGACTCTAGGGAATCATCTGCCGCGCAACCTCGCTCTGTTCATCGATTTCGACAACGGCGTCCGCCAATTGATGAACGGGATTCCGTGAGGAGATCTGTTTTGGTTGTGGAGAGCCCGGCCAACGGTCCACGGTCTACCGCCTAAGACCGCAAAGCTCGCCACGCCAGCCCAAGGCCGACGACGGTCAGCAGGGCCGCGACGAAAAATGGAAGCCCGGCAAGGTGAATCAGACGATCCGCCCCGTTGCTCGCCGCGAAGAGCCGGGTCCACAACAGCGGCCCAACGATTCCGGCCATGCTTCCTAGGCTGCTCAATGCGCCTTGCACCGCACCCTGCTCGTCCATCGGCACGGATTTGGTGATGATGGACTGGCTGGCTGGCGTGCCGATGGCACCGATCGATCCGATCACAATGATGATGGGGATCATCCACCCGGCCGACGAGAGTCCGTAGCCGGTCATGGCCACCGCCATCAACGAGAGCCCAATGAAAACGCCAGCACGTTCGCCCGTCATCGCGAGAATCCGTCCGGAAAGTCCGGCTTGGACGACTGCCGCCATGAGCCCAACCAAGGCGAGAGAAAGTCCCACTTGGCGACTGGTCCAACCGTAGCGAGTCCCCATGTAGAGAACCCAAAGGCTGGGATAGATGTTGTGTGCCATTTGGATGATGAAGTGCGTGCCGGCGAGGTTGGCCACGATCGGCCACCGCCCCAACGATTGCAGGGCTTTCACCGGGTGGGCCGACTGCCAGTGGAACGGGCGGCGGTTTGCCGGGGCCAGAGACTCCGGCAACACAAAGGCTCCGTAGAGCCAATTCAAGAGCGTGATCGCCGCAGCGGCGTAGAACGGGACGCGCGGCCCGAGTTCACCTAGCAAGCCGCCAATAGCTGGTCCCGCGATGAACCCCAGTCCAAAGGCGGCCCCGATCATACCAAATCCCTGAGCCCGCTTCTCCGGAGGCGTGACGTCCGCGATGTAAGCACTGGCCGCGCTGAAGTTCGCTGCGGTCAAACCCGAGAGGGCGCGTCCCACGAAGAGCCAAGCCAAGGTCGGTGCCCAGGCCATGAGAAGGTAATCGAGTCCGGAGCCAAAGAGAGACACCAAGACCACGGGGCGACGCCCAAAGCGATCCGACAAGGCACCGAGCACCGGGGAAAAGGTGAACTGCATCAGTGCGTAGAGCGCTCCGAGCCAGCCCACGGCGTGGGATGCCGATGACAAATTTCCGCCGCTCAACTGCTCTACCAGTTTCGGTAAAACCGGGACGATCACGCCAATCCCGAAGATATCGAGAAAGAGCGTGATGAAGATAAAGACGACGGCGGGCTTGGGCCGGGGCACGGCGGAGGATAGCGACGACCGGGGAGAAGTCCAGCGGGCTCGGAAGAGGGCGGCCTTTTGCACAAGCAAACTTCTTGAGAACGTCGTTCAGCCGTGGTTCGAAAGGGCTGATGAAAATCACCGAGATCGCCTTTTCCTGCTATCCAGTTACCGACATCGTCCGGGCCCGGACTTTTTATGAAGGGCTTCTCGGGCTCACCCCAACGATGGACCACGAGACGGGGAATGGTCATTGGGTGGAATATGAGATTGGCAGCGGCACCCTCGCCATCGGGAGCGCACCGGGATGGAGTCCTAGCAAAGACGGCTGCAGTGTCGCGCTGGAGGTGGACGATTTTGATCGAGCCATCGCGGAGCTTCAGGCCGCCGCCGTGCCGTTTCACTTCGGCCCGTTGGAGACGCCCGTCTGCCACATGGCGTTCGTTTTCGATCCGGACGGCAATGCCGTGTGCATTCATCGGCGCAAGCCGGGGCATGGTTGAGAGAGTCGGTTCCTCGTACAATCCGCACCCTCGAATCGTCCGATGATCCGTCTCACGTTCATGAAACACGCCATCATTCTGCTCATCGGAACCGTGTCGCTCGCGTGTGCCGATGAAGCATCCCACCTGCAAGCTGCGATGGGCCTCCTCGAAGCGGCTGAAATGGAGGCGGTCTTCACCAAGACCATTGATCAGGTGTTAGCGGAGCAGATCGCGGAAAATCCCTCCCTGGGGGAATTGAAGCCGGTCATGAAGGCCTTCTTTGAGAAGCACATGAGTTGGGCTGCGCTGAAAACCGAGATGGCCCAGATTTACGCCGAGCAGTTCACGGAGGAAGAACTCAAGGATATCACCCAGTTTTATCAGACCCCTTCCGGCAAGAAAATGGCCCGGATCACACCCGATCTTATGGCCAAGGGAGCGATGCTCGGACAGGAAAAGGTGCAAGCCCATCTGGGTGAGTTGGGAGCGATGATTGAGGCATACAAGTCAACAAAAGCCGCGCCTTAGGGCCGCCGGATCCAAGGCTTGACGCAGCCTCGGCTTCATGGAGGATGGGCTTCATGACGACTCTGCGCTTTTAGTTCCCCTTGCTCTGCACCCTCCTGGCAGTGCCGACGCTAGCGCCTGCGACGTCACGGGTGTGAAAGACTGTGGTGGACCCAAGCAAAGTTTCCGAAGGGACAGCAAATCTCAGGTAGCGCGGTTGGTCCTCCAACCGCCTGCGGGGCGACACCGACGGCGGCGCGCCACTCTTCACCAACGCACGCGGTATGTTCGCAGACCCAAACCGCCCATCCCTTCCATTCACACCCCGGACGTCCCGGCAGCTTGACAGGGCCGCACTTGGCTCTGAGCCTTAGCAAACTCTACACCATGTTTTCCCGTCGTCTCTTTGTCGCTTTCCTTTGCTGTACTGCCTCCGCCTTCGCCCAGGAAGCGGCTCCGCCCCGCACGCTCGGACGGGTTTTCGAGAAGTTGAAGGCTGGTCAGGAGACGACCATCGCCTACTTCGGTGGCAGCATCACCGCCGCGCCGGGGTACCGTGTGAAGACCTTTCAATGGTTCAAGGACACCTTTCCCAACGCGAAGCTCGTTGAGGTCAATGCGGCGATCGGCGGTACGGGGAGCGATCTGGGGGCCTTTCGTTGCGCGGGCGATGTCATCGCCAAAAAGCCCGACTTGGTCTTCCTCGAGTTCAGTTTGAACGATGGGCATCCGTCCAACGAGTTCCGCAAAGCGACGGTGGAGGGGATCGTGCGCCAGCTCTGGGCCGCGCCGACCCAGCCGGAAATCGTCTTTCTATATACCACGAGCCGGTCCCTGAATCATCCGCGGGTCAGCTATCCAGCGGTGGCCAAACACTACGGGATCCCCGAGATCGATTTGCAGCCGACCCTGGTGGAAGCCGCCAAGCGCACTGATTTGCCGAAACCGACGGCGGAGCAGCTTGCGGACACCAAGAAGTTTGACTGGACCCAGCCGGGCCAAATCTTCATGGGCGATGCCGTGCATCCCAATGATCTGGGGCACTCGCTCTATACGGAGACGATCGTGGCTTGGCTGAAGACCCAGAGCGATGCGAGACCGTCACCGGCTCCCGCGCTGGGAGCCCCGCTGGTGAGCGAGGAATTCGCCCGGGTTGCGCTGATCCCGCCGACGCAGGGGAAGCTCAGCGGGGATTGGGAGTTGCTCGCCGCTGATCCGAAGTCAGGCAAGATTGGACGATACGCTGGCGGAGCCATCAATGCGCGGCAAGCGGGTGACTCGTTGGAGTTCACCTTCGAAGGCTCCGCTCTGGGCATCTATCTGAACGTGCAGGCCGACGGCGGAAAGTTCGAATGGACGATCGATGACGGCGTGAGCGCTCCGGGTGATCCGGCCTTCGGCGGGCCGCGTGGAGCAAAGAAGGGGGTCGTGGAGACGGCACCGGGCAAGTATTTCCCGCGTTACAATTACGCGCTTCTGACCACTGGCCTGCCTCCTGGACAACACACGCTCAAGCTGCGCGTATTGCCCGAGAATGATGTGACTAGCACGGGAAACCGGATCTTGATCGGCTACTTTATGGTGGGCGGGCTGCCCGCTAAATAGTCGCCTTCCTGCGATGGCAATCGACGGCGTGATCATTGATCATCCCGGTGGCCTGCATCAGTGCATACATCGTGGTGCTGCCCACGAAGTTAAATCCTGCTTTGCGCAGGGCTTTGGAAAGGGCGTCGGATTCCGGGGAGCGGGTGGGATAGTCGGTCATCGTCCGGAACTCATGCACGATGGGTTGCCCGCCGACGAAGCTCCAAAGCCAGTCGACCGGGTCGCTGAGCTCCAGCCAGGCGCGGGCGTTTTGGCGGACAGAGAAAATTTTGGCTCGGTGGCGGATAATCCCGGGATCCATGATGAGCTCTTCGAGCTCTTCATCGGTCATCGCGGCAGCGGCCACCGGATCGAATTCATGGAAAACCTGGCGATAGCGCGCACGCTTTTGCAGCACCGTCCACCAGGAAAGCCCGGCTTGGGCACCTTCGAGGCAGATCGATTCGAAGAGGTAACGAGCATCGCGCGAGGGGACGCCCCACTCCGTGTCGTGATACTCGACGTAGAGCGGGTGTTGCAGGGGGAGCCACGGGCAGCGGGTCATGGGGGAGAATCAGGGAAACAGCCCACGCGCAGCTTTCGCATCGGCCACCCGCTGGATTCCAAGCGTTTGGGCAGCGAGGCGGCGGCTGAATTTCATTTTGCGCTTCTGGTAGTCCACCGCCTCTTTCGCCCGGTCAAGGATCGTGAAGAGCTTGGTCATCACCTCGTCGCGGGACCAGTAGTAGTTCTGCAGGTTTTGCAGCCACTCGAAGTAGGAGACGATCACGCCGCCGGAATTGCAGAGCACGTCCGGGATGACTTCGATGTCGTCGCGCTCGTCGATGATGCGGTCGGCGGCGTTGGTCGTGGGGCCGTTCGCACCTTCCGCCAGGATGCGGCACTGGAGCTTACCGGCGTTCTGGTCGGTGATGACTCGTTCCAGCGCGCAAGGCGCCAGGACGGTGCATTTTTGTTCCAGCAAGGTCTCGTTGCTGATCGGTTCGCCGCCGTCGAAATCCCGAAGGACTTTCTGGGATTGCACAAAGGCGAGGGCACGCTTCAAGTCGATGCCTGCAGGATTGTAGATCGCGGTGGTATAATCGGAGATGCCAATGATCTTGATGCCGTAGTTCTGCATCGCCAAGGCGGTTTCGCTGCCGACGTTCCCGAATCCTTGGATGATTGCGGTGGCTTCGTTCAGCGGGATCTTGAGATCTTCCAGATACTTCTTGGCCAGATAGGCAACTCCGGCACCGGTGGCTTCGCGGCGGCCTTGGGATCCGCCCAGAGAAATCGGCTTTCCCGTGACGATGGCGGGAACGATGTGACCCGCGTGATTGGAATAGGTGTCCATCATCCAGCCCATCACTTTTTCGTTGGTGCCCAAGTCGGGTGCCGGAACATCGATGTCCGGCCCGAGGAAGTTCACTAGCTCGTGCATGTAACGGCGCGAGAGCCGTTCCAATTCCGTTTCAGTGAGTTGGTTCGGATCGACGATGACGCCGCCTTTGGCACCTCCGTAGGGGAGGCCGACCAGAGAGCATTTCCAACTCATCCACATCGCCAAAGCGGCCACCTCGCCGATGGTCACGCTCTGGTGGAAGCGGATCCCGCCTTTGGATGGACCCGTGGAAACATTGTGTTGCACCCGGTATCCCTCGAAAACAGTCACACTCCCGTCTTGGCGGAGGACTGGGAGGGCGACGGCGATGGCGCGCCGGGGATACTTGGTTCGGTCGCGGATGCTTTCCGGGAGGTTGATGGCGTCGGCCGCAATATCGAATTGGCGGCAGGCCATCTTGAAGACGTCGGAATCGTAGAGGCTCGAGACAATGACTTTAGACATAAGGGGTAAGGGGAAGCCCAAGGCAGCCGAGAGCTTCCGGCCTTTGTGCCGAACGTGGGGGCTCTGTAGCCTTTTCGCAATGGGTCATCGGGGAAAACCGCCGCAGCTGCGTTGTAGTGGATTTGACGATGCTCCGGAGGCAAACTCATGCGAGATTCGCAGAACCTAGGGATCGGCTAGCCCGCATCCCTCCATTCCCGATCCGGGCCCGATCAGGCGAAGCTTGCCGTGGCTTGCGATCGCCGTTTCTTCTTGAGCGGCGCGATTTGGAGCATGGTAAGGGTGATCCTCAGGCCAGCCTTTACGCGGGACTGTTCTGTCTGCATCAGGCCGGGGCGATCGCCCACCCCGCGCAGAATCAGATGTAGGGGGGGGGGCTACTACTGGTTCTTCGCAAAATGACCGGGTGCCGATCGCCAAGCTGCGAACCTTTAGGTCAGACTTAAAGGTTTACGAAATGTCAGTCTTTTCCGTTTGCTAGAAAACGGCGATTATGTGAGGATCTGTGGTGATGTTGCCTACTGGCATTTCTGATCAGCGTCTCAATGTGCTGTTCGTGGGGCATGAAGCTTCGCGCACCGGTGCGCCCATTGGGTTTCTGCACCTTATGCGGTGGCTCACGGAGAGGGGCCTTGTGAATGGGGCGGTGTGGCTTCGGAACGGCGGCCCATTGGTTGATGAGCACCAGACCATCGGACCCGTCGTTGTCGGGGCAGACCCTGAACGATTGCTGGAGCGGGCCGCCGGGACGGAATTCCATTTGGCCTACTTGAACACCGCGACGCTCGGAATGCAGGCGGAGGCGCTAAAGTCGTGCGGTCTTCCGGTAGTCTGCCATGTCCACGAAATGGATTTCGAGCTTAGCTTGACTAGTGCAGCCAACAGGGAGCGGCTCCGCCGCACGGTGGACTGTTTTCTGGCGTGTTCCGAGGCGACGCGGGATTCATTGGTCCGCTGTCTGGAGATCAGCAGGGAGTCGGTGATAGTGGTGCCCGAATGCGTTGATGTGGAAAGGGTTTTGCGTGCCGCAGCCGTGCCTCCTCAGGTTTCGCACCGTGCGTTGGGGCGCAAATTGGTGGCGGGTATGGGGGTGGTGAGTTGGCGCAAGGGGGTCGACCTCTTTCTGCGAGTTTGTGCGGATTTGGTGGCGAACGACCCTTCCTGGCATGGCCTTTGGATTGGTGATCTTCCTGTCGGCACCGATACGGCGCGGGTGCAGCACGATCTTCGCATTTTGGGGCTGGCGGATCGGATCACGTTTACGGGATCGCTGGCGAATCCGCACGCGCAGCTGGCCCAGGCGGATGTGTTTTGTCTAACCTCGCGGGAAGATCCCTATCCGCTGGCCATGATTGAGGCGGCCATTTTGGGTAAGCCTGTGGTCGGCTTTGCGGGTGCCGGGGGCGTTGAAGAGTTTTGTCGATCCGCAGGCGGGGCCATTGTCGGCTACGGTGACACCGGAGCGATGGCTGCCATGGTGAGGCGCATGGCTGGTGGGGAGCCCTTCCCGGGGAGAGGATTGGCTGCCGCCCGTGCGTTATGCCATCCGGATGTAGTTGGAAGCAGAATCGTGGAGGTGATCCGGGCAACCGCACTCACCCAACCGGTCGTCTGGACAGAAGAGATGGCCGCGCTGGTGACCCCTTCTGGAGGTGTTTCGGCAGGTGTGGCGGTGACCGCAGAGTTCGGTAGCGAAAGACTCCAAGCCGACTGGGAAGTAGCCGCCCGGGGGGAAGCCGAGATCCACTTTACCTTCACCGAACCGTTCGGAGGGCCGCTCTCGGTGACGGTCGAACCTGTTTCGCGCAATCTTGTTTTAGAGGATTTCGAAATCAGTTGGACAAGCGTGACGGGAATGGAGGCGAGAGTACTCCCTACCGTGAAGTCGACTGGCCGCGCGGTGCAACTCCGTAGAGGAACGGTGCCATTCTGGATTCTTTTCGAAGGACGCGGGCGGGTGATTCTCGATGTCGGCTCGGTTCCGCCGCTGCGGACCCTCACCGTCCGTTGGCGCTCCGATACCGATATCAAGCAGGGCGTCCGCGCAGCCTTGGGGAATACTGCGCCGGTTAAGCGGGGGATTTTCGACTTGTTCCCTGTTGGCCTGCGCGGCTCGTCCGGGGAGGCCTCCGTGGTTCGGACCAAGATGCTGGAAACTCCGGGCCCCGATACTGTTAGTGCTCTTTGGCACTGAGGGGAGTCATCCCTGAGTGGGATGGAACGAAACTGGGATTGCCAGGATTCTGTTGAAGCCCGGCGATGACCTTAGCGGCTCATGTAGGGCAGGGCTCCCGCAGTCTGGGTGACTGCGGCACTGCCTTCTAGCAATTCGCCGATGGGGTCCCAGCGCCCGTGGATCAGGGCATCACGGGCGGTTTCCGGGACTCCGGCCGCCAGCGCAGTGTGGCCGAAACGAACTTCTTTCTTCTCCACATCGACGGTGATCTCCAGAGCGGGGTCCGTCTCAATGGCGGCGGCCAACTTGGCGAGATCGGGTTCCTCCAGGGTGAGACAGGGCATGGCCAGGGTCGTGCAGTTCCCGAAGAAGATTTCCGCGAAGCTTCCGGCGATGACCGCACGGATGCCGTGGCGGTAGAGAGCTTGGGGGGCGTGCTCCCGGGAACTGCCGCAGCCGAAGTTCATCCCGGAAACGAGGATCGTTGCGCCATCATGCTTTGGATCGTTGAGCGGGTGGGGGAGTGGCGTTCCTTCCTGGGAGAAGCGGACATCGTAGAATGCGTATTCGCCCAATCCCTCGAAGGTGATGCACTTCATGAAACGGGCCGGAATGATGCGGTCGGTATCGATATCATTTCCGGGAACGTGGACGGCACGACCGGTGATTTGGGTGATCGGTGGAAGCATGAGGGTAAGCGGTAGACTTTAGGCTGGAGGCTGGAGGTCTGGTTCAAAATTCGCGGGACAGGCGACTTCCCAGAGATGGCCATCCGGATCGGCAAAGCAGCCCGAATAGCCCCCCCAGGTGGCCACATGGGCGTTTGTAATGATGCGGGCACCCGCCTTGAGTGCGGCTTGGAGCACGGCACGGACGCTGGGATTGTCGCCCACATTGTGGGAGAGCGTGATCGTGGTGATGGGCGTTCCCGGCGCTTTCGTGTTGGGATAGACCCCAAACTGGAGATCGCCAAAATCGAAGATCACCAGATCACCCTGGCGGCGAGTGAGGGACAGACCGAGTCCGTCCCGGTAAAAGGCCAGGGCCTTTTCCAGGTCGCGCACCCCGAGGGTGATGATGGCGGCGTTCGAATCCAAGAGCGGGTCAGAGGCTAGGCAGGGACGAGATCAAACACTTCCCGGGCGTCGGCCACCTTTCCTTCGATTGCGGCGGCGGCAACCATGACCGGGCTCATGAGGATGGTCCGACCGGTGGGGCTGCCCTGGCGCCCCTTGAAATTCCGGTTGCTCGAACTGGCGCAGAGCTGATCACCGATCAGTTTGTCTGGGTTCATCGCCAGGCACATTGAGCATCCCGCCTCGCGCCATTCCCAGCCGGCCTCGGTGAAGACCTTGTCGAGGCCTTCCTGGCGGCACAGTTGATCGACAATCTGCGAACCGGGCACCGCGAGGGCCTTCACGCCCGGAGCCACCCGGGTGCCGCGGATGTGGGCGGCCACCTCACGAAAATCCGAAAGGCGACCGTTGGTGCAGCTTCCGATGAAGCAAACATCCACGGGAATGCCCTTCACTGGGGTTCCCGGAGCCAATTTCATGTAATCAAGCGCTTCCTTGAGTGACGCGGTGCCAGCCTCGTCCAGTCCGGCGAAGGTCGGAATCGTTTCATCGATGAAGGCGCCCTGATCGGGGCTGATTCCCCAGGTGATACTCGGGGCGATCTCCTCTGCCCGGAAGACGATGCGGTCGTCGTAGGGGCAATCCGGATCGCTGGCGAAGCTTTCCCAGCGGCGGACGGCTTCGTCCCAGGCGACGCCGGTCGGGGAGTAGGGACGGCCTTTGAGGTAAGCGAAGGTCTTGTGGTCCGGATTCACATAGCCGCACCGGGCACCGCCCTCGATCGACATATTGCAGACCGTCATCCGTTCCTCCATCGACATCGCATCGAAGACCTCGCCACCATATTCGTAGGCGTAGCCGATGCCGCCTTTGGCACCGAGCTTCTTGATGATGTGGAGAATGACATCCTTGGCATAGACGCCCGGCCGGAGAGTCCCGGTGACGTCGATACGGCGGACTTTGAGCTTGGAGAGCGCCATTGTCTGGGTGGCGAGGACGTCGCGGACCTGGGTGGTGCCAATCCCAAAAGCGATCGCACCGAAGGCTCCGTGGGTCGCGGTATGGGAATCGCCGCAGGCAATCGTCGAACCCGGTTGGGTGATGCCCTGCTCGGGGCCGACGACGTGGACGATGCCTTGACGTCCGCTGGCGATGTCAAAATAAGTGATCCCGAATTCGTCGGCATTGCGGCGAAGTTCTCTGATCATGCCATCCGCGAGAGGGTCGGAGAATGGCTCCTTCCGTTGATCGGTGGGAACAATGTGATCCACCGTCGCGAAGGTGCGGTGCGGAAACTTTACCTGAAGCCCGAGGTCCCGCAACATGCCGAAGGCCTGCGGGCTGGTCACCTCGTGGATTAGGTGAGTGCCGATGAGCAACTGTGTTTGACCGTTGGACAAGCGGCGGACCGCGTGTGCTTCCCAGACCTTCTCAAAAAGACTTTTCCCCATGATTGCGGCAACCGCTTGGAACAGCGGAGGAGGATGTTAGCACAGGAAATCGGAGGCGCTCCTGAAAAATGGATGGGAAGCGCAGAGAATACCCATCTTTACGGAGGGAAATGCATGATTTCCTCTTTCATGGCCGCTCGCTACATGCTAGGGTGACGAAATGAAGATTACCAGATTTGTAGTCCTGGGCGGTTTGATCCTGTCCTTGGCTAGCTGCTCCAAAGAAACGACCAGCGAGGACACTTCGAAGAAGCTCGAAAGCGCGGTGAAAAAAGTCGAGGCTGATGCCAAGGCTGTTGGTGCAGCTGGCGAAAAGCATGGCGAAGCCGTGAAGGCTGATGTCAAGGCAGCCGCCGACAAGGCCAAAGAGGTCGCGACCGACGCTGTCGATAGCGCCAAGAAGGTCATCGAAGAAGTGAAGGTGCCGGCCCCGACTCCTCCGGCTGTTCCTAAGCCTGCTCCGGTTGCGCCTCCGGCTCCCGCTCCAGTGACTCCGCCCGCTGCCCCGGCTCCTGCTGCGGTTACTCCTCCAGCTCCCGTGACGCCTCCGGCTCCTGCTCCAGTCACCCCTCCGGCTCCCGTGACGCCTCCGGCCCCAGCGCCAGTCACTCCTCCGGCTCCCTGAGGAGTGCAGGCTTTTCAGGACGGCCATCCGCCGTTTATGATCGATTTTCGCCCGGTGGTTCGCTTACAGTTCGAGCCACCGGGTTCCCCATTTTAGGACTAGGGGCATCGAGCCTAGGCTGACGATCGTCGTTCCCAGCACGATCTGAATCGCCGTCGCCGGGTGCCCCCCATACATCCGCGCCAGAATAATCGGAAAGACTGCCGCCGGCATCGCCGACTGAACCAACAGGACTTTCTTGATCTCCGAAGTCACCGGTAGGTAGTAGGCCAGCGCCAACATCGCCGCCGGAATGACCGCCAAACGCATCGCGCAGGATCCAAAAACCGTTCTGGGCTGAAAGGACCAGGGCTCCATCCGCGCCTGGGAAGCGATGGCCGCCCCAATCGCGAAAAGGGCGATCGGCACCGCGCAGGTCCCCAGTGCTTTGAGCGTCGCCAAGATCGGTGCCGGCAGCCAGAATTCGCCCCCAAGGTAGTGCAGCGAAAGTCCCAGAAGCACCGCCACACAAGGGGCGTTCACCATAGATCGCCAACCCGCTTGGGAAATCCCGCGAAGCACCATGATCCCGAGGGTCCACATCGCCAGTTCCACGCCCATGCCGTGAAGGAAGAGCACTCCGACCGGGCCATCCCCAAAGAGCGCGATGAGGACCGGTAGCGCCATGAATCCGTAGTTCTGGATGGCGGTCGCTACCGTGAAGGTTCGTTGGCCTTCCCCAGGTTGGAAGCGAAGCAATCGGGCCGTGATTCCGCTCAGGAGCAAACCGATGGTCACGACGAGATAGCCGCTGGCGATCGACCAGCCCACCGTTCCAACGTGCCTGAGGACCGGATCGCCGATGACTTTGCCCAGAATGAAGCAGGGGAAGAAGAGATTGAGGTTCAGCCGCATCAGTCCGGTCTCCAAAGCGGGGTCCAACCAGTTGAATCGATGGAACACCGCTCCGGTGGCCACGATCAGGAACACAGGGATGATCGCTTGAAAGACTTGGGGGATCATGGAAGGAAGCCCCCGGGTTAGGAGACGGGGCCGGCGGTTCCTCGGATGAGGTAATACAGGCCCAAAACTCCAACCAGCGCGAACACCCAGATCCGTAGCTGCGCCTGATCGGTGCGGGCGAGAAAGTGATTGCCGGCGACAATTCCGAGAAGCGTTGGCGGCGTTGTCCAGATGAGGAGACGGAAGACCTCCGTATTGAAAAATCCGTTGGACCCCATCAGCAGCATCCGGTAGCCGGCACCGCAGAGAAAGACGACCTGGAGGGTGGAGATGATCTGCGACTTGCTCCAGCCTTGGCTGTAGGCGTAGGCCACTACGGGGGGACCGCCGATGTTGAATGCTCCACCGAAGAAACCGCCCGCCAAGCCGAAGGGAATGGCGAAGGCGCGGTGGATGGAAAAGACCGCGTCTTTCCGGGTGGACTGCACTAGGTCGAAAATGGAGAAGGCGATGAGAACTCCTCCAAACAGGCGGATGAACCACCCACCGTCCACATTGTGCCTCATGAAGTGGAATCCCAAATAGGTTCCCACGACCGTCCCGATGGTCAGCCCAAGCGCGGGCCGGAGCGAGAATTCGCCGCCGTGACGTTTGAGAAGCACGAAGGGGATCAGAATGGAATTTACCGCCACCAAGGTGACCGATGTTTTCCAATCCGGAGTGATCATCGGAAGAAAAGCCATTCCGATGATCGCAAAACCAAAGCCGGTCAGGCCTTGAATGAAACCAGCCGTCGCCAGGATCAACGCGATCCCCGCGATATGCAGGAGATCCGGTGTCATTTCTGTAGTGTGCCGGTTTGGCGCTTGCTGGCGGCTTGAAACACGAGCCAAGCGAGGAGGATGCCCGAGAGATTCGCGAGGAGATCGGCAAACTCGGGGCTGCGCATGGGTACGAAGCTTTGGCCGATTTCCATGAGGACACCCCAAACGAAGAGGAAACCAGCCAAGTGCGCTTCGTGGCGGCGGAAAGCGCGCATGCCGATTAAGCCGAGAATCGCATAGGCCGCTGCGTGTTTGATCTTGTCCGAGATACCGGGCCGGTGTTCACCGGTGCCGATCTTGAGAGATAGGTAGGTTACCGTCGTGAGGCCCGCCAGGAACGCACCTTTCAACAGCTTGTCCGCAAGGGACTGGGATATCGAGCCGGGCATGGAGCGGCACGACGCTGCACGCGACTCACTGCGCCTGCAAGTTCCGGAAAGAAATCAATTCGGACTGGTTGCTGGGGCCGGAGCCGGCTTTTCCGCAAGGCGCGGGAGCGGATTGCGAGTCAGCTGAATCAAATCTTCAACGGCCGTGATGGCTTCCCGTTTGACGTGGTTCATGCCGTGAGGAGGCTCCAAGGCCTTCTCCTCCGCAGTGCGTTCCTTGCTCACACCAGTCATCATGCCGCTCAATTCCTGATCGGAAATCTCAGAAAGAAGGCGGAGCTTCTCCTGCTGAAGATCGTCCAAAGTCAGGCTGTAGACGGAGAAGAGTTCCTTTTCAGACTCCCGGACCCCCGCGTAACGGGCTTTCAATTCCTCCGTCCGGGCCTTCGACTTGACGTCCTGCTCCTGGATTTCCTTGATACGGACCTCTTTGTTGAGTGAGAGAGAGTTTTCTTCCTTCCGTTGCTGGAAGCGGGCGATCTCTTCTTTGACCCATTTGAAGTCCGGATCAGCAGCCACCCGTTCCTTGGAGCGACGGGCCAATTCTTCGATCGGCAACGGTGTCTTTTGAAAGAGAGCAAAGTTCTGACTTTCGATTTCGTCGTAGGGAAGGGAGTGCTTCATCGACAACTCTCCGATCTCCATGACCTCCGTGAGTGAGGGCAGATGGATGTCCGGAATCACGCCCTTCCCTTGGGTTGAGCCGCCGGCGATACGGTAGAATTTCTGGATCGTGAGCTTGAGGGCACCCTGTTGATTGTCGTTCCCCCCTGGGAGAAGGAGGTTGAACTGATTGGTGGTGACCGGAAGAAGTTGTTGCACCGTGCCCTTCCCAAACGTGGACTGTTCCCCGATAATCACCGCCCGGTTGTAGTCCTGAAGCGCCGCCGCGAGAATCTCGCTGGCGGATGCGCTCGACTTGCTGGTGAGGAGCACCAACGGTCCAGAGTAAACCGGCTCAGGAGTCCGCGAGGTCTTTACATCGCGGTTTTCACGGCTGTCTCTCGACTGGACGACGGGACCGCGGGGGATGAAGAGGCCGGTCAAGTTGATCGCTTCTTCCAGGGAGCCGCCGCCATTTTGGCTCAGGTCGATGATCAAACCATCGATCCTCTCCTTCATGAGGCGGGCCAAGAGACGTTCGGTATCCTTGGTGACGCTGGTCTGGCCGGTGTCCATGTCGCTGTAGAACGACGGGAGATCGATCCATCCGAGGCGCAGGGGCGCACCCTTCTCATCCTTGGTTTCGATCAATTCGGCCCGAGCCAAGCTCTCCTTGAGTTCCACACGGTTGCGTTTGATGAGGATATCGACGGTGTCCGACGGATCTTTTCCGTTGGGGATAACCCGCAGACGGACGACCGAGCCGCGTTTGCCCCGGATCAGGTCCACCACCTTCTGCAGCTTCATATGGAGAATGTCTTGCATTTCCCCGCTCATTCCCTGGCCGACGTGGGTAATCCGGTCTCCTACTTGCAACTCCCCGGCTGTTTGCGCGGGACCTCCGACGACCAATCCCTTGATCTCGGCTTGGCCACCATCGGTCATGCTCAGGAGGGCACCGATCCCATCAAGCGATTTCTGCATGGAGATGCGGAAGTTGTCGTACTCCGATTGGGTGAAATACTCCGAGTGCGGGTCGTAGCTGTGTGCCAGCGCCTTGAGGAAGAAACCGACAATTTCTTCGGGGGAGTTTTCTGCGATCGACTCGAGAATTCGGTCGTAGCGCTTCGAGACAACTTCTTTGGGATCCTTGGGGGCCTCGTCCGTCTTCTTGGGCAAGTCCGCCCCTTCTTCTTCCTCGTCGAGACCGCTATCCGCGAGTTTGTCGGGGATCTCGACGCGAAGGACTTCCTGGAGCAACTCGTTTTCGATCAACCGGGACCAAAGTTCATCGGCCGCCGCCTCATCCGCCGGCCACTTGGCCTCCTTGCGGCTCAGTTGGATCGAGGCGTTCGAGTTGAACGTGAAGTTCTGGGTCTTGATGAGATCCTGAACTTTCTTGATCCGCGTGGTGACGCGCTCCTTGTAAATATCGTAAATCTCCTGAGCCGCTGTAACGTTCTGCATCAAGAGGAGGTCGTCGAGCTTGTCCCGGTATTTCGCGTCAATGGCATCGATATCGCTTTGGAGGAAGTACATCCGCCCCATGTCCAGAAACTCCAGGTAGTTGTCCAACATGTCGCTGGAGACCTTATCATTGACTGGCTGGTCGTTGTAATGCTCGTGCTGCAGGAGGTTGGCGACCTTGGCGGCCACTTGCCCGAAGTTTTCCCCTTCACGCGCGGCCAACCGTTCAGAGAAGGTGGGCAGGTGGAGGGAGAGGAGCAGGACGGCACGAAGGAGGAGAGGGGAACTTCCGCGTTGCTTGGCCATAAGATCGATCCTGGGGATGGAAATAAGAGAAGGCTTTCTGGGACGAAGGCCGAGAGAACACCTACACGGCCAACTTACGTTTGACACTCTTTTTCCGATTGAAATTCAACGGCATCACCGGAGACTACCGCCTCATGCCACGCATCCGGTCCTACTGCGGAGGGTTTACCCAGACCAATGGATACCTCATCGAATCGGCCGCTGGGGCCAAGATCGTGGTGGACGCCCCGGATGGGATGGCGGAATGGCTCGAAGAAGAAGGCATTGCGCCGGACGTTCTTCTCCTGACCCACGCTCATTTTGATCACGTCATTGATGCCGCGCGGATTCGGGACCGGTTTTCTTGTCCGATCCAGGCATTTACCGCTCCGGACTTAGACCTGACGCTGGAAACTGTCTACCAGGATCTCGGCGTGCGTGTTGAAAGCTACCTGGTGGATGAAACCATTTTCGGGGGCTCCCGGATTGTCGTTGGTGACTTGGTTTTCGACTGTTTTCACGTCCCTGGCCACTCGCCAGACAGTCTCTGTTTCTTTTTGCCGACGACGGATCCGCAAGAGCGTCCCCACCTTTTCGGCGGCGATGTTCTGTTCCACGGGAGCGTCGGACGCACCGATTTTCCACACGGGGATCACGCCGCCTTGATCCGGGGAATCCGAGAGCAGCTGTTCGCGCTATCGGATGACACGATCGTCTACCCCGGGCATGGACCCGTGACGAACATAGGGGTGGAGAAGGCGACCAATCCGGTTGCCGGAGTTCGGGCCTGAGCCTCAGAAGGGGATGTCGTCGCTTTCGTCCGGCAACGGTGCTTGGCTGGGCGCTTGACGCGCTGGAGGCGCGGAATAGGAGGGACCGCTATCGTATTCACCGCCGCCACGTTGCGAAGGGCCACCACCATCGCCTCCACCGTAAGAACGCTCTTGGCGTTCGGAGGAGCCTCCGTAGGATTCGCCACCGCCTCCACCTCCGCCGTCATTGCGACCGCCGAGGAATTGCATCGAATCACCGACGACGCTCAACTGACTGCGATTTTGGCCCGTCGTTTTGTCTTGCCACGACTCCAACTGGAGTCGGCCTTCGATGAAAACGGGACGGCCCTTCTTCAGATATTGCCCGGCCAACTCAGCGGTTTTCCCCCAAAGCGTGACATCGACGAACGTGGTTTCCTCACGCCGCTCGCCGCCTTCGCCGCCAGGGATAACCCGATTTACAGCCAAGCCGAGTTTGGTGACGGCGGTGCCCTTTGGAGTATAGCGCACTTCCGGGTCCCGGGTCAGGTTCCCGATCAGCATCACTTTGTTCAACGAAGCCATCCCTCTACCTACCCCTTTCCGGCGGGCTTGGCTACTGTTTTTGTCACAGAGTGAGGGTGGCCGCGACGGCTAAAGCCGATCCGGAGAGGCTCAGGACTTACCCGAGACGCTGGTAGGACTGCAGGTAGATGTCTGGATTGATCCGCAGGCGGGTGCGCATTTTGGTGATGCTTTCCGGCGCAGCCTTGAAGAAGTAGTTCACGTAAAAGCCGGCCCGCTTTTTCCGCGCATTGTAGGCGAACTCCCGCTTTCCGATCCGGTCGATCTTCTCCAGCTTGGCGCCTTCCTCTTCCATCTCGCGGCCCACCGCGTTGATTTTCTCGTCCATGCCTTCTTCCCCTTGGAGATTCAGGACGATGGTCGCTTCGTAGTCTCGTTTTTGGTCACTCATGATCTAGGTTCTGCGTCTGTTGTTTTGGTGGAATCTTCCGCTTTCGCGTCCGGACGGTCCGGCTTCTTTTGAATCGCCTTGGGCGCTTTCAGTTCCGGATCGCGGTTGTAGAGGTTCATGGCCACGCCCAGTCCGGAGTCGAGCACGCATCGTAAGGCGACCACGGAATCCTGCAGCGTTTTTTCCAATGTTTCCGCTTCCGCCTGGGAAAATTTTCCGAGAACGAACTCCGCCAGATCCTCTTCCGGACGGTTGCCATCGATGCCCACTTTGAGCCGGGGAAAGTCCGAGGACGCCAGCTCGGCGATCATCGACTTGATGCCGTTGTGGCCGCCGGCACTCCCGGAAGCTCGCAGACGGATGCGGCCAAGCGGTAGGGAAACGTCATCGTAGACCGCGCAAATCTCTTGCGAAGCAAACTTGTAGAAGGCGGCCACTTTGGAAACGGCCCGACCACTCAGGTTCATGAACGTCTGCGGCTTGATGACCCAGGTATCTCCCACCCGCGCCACGCGGCAATCCCAGCGCTTTTCAGTGCTCCAGGTTTCCCCGGCGGCGGCGACAAACCGTTCCGCTATCATAAAGCCGACGTTGTGACGCGTGTCGACATAGGCGGGGCCTGGGTTGCCAAGAGCAACCACGAGACGAATCCTGGCTTCGCCGCCCTCGGAAGGACTCTTCGATTCCCCGCCCACGGCGTGGATCAGGCCGTCGCGCCCTGCTTGGTCGTCCGGGTCTCAGCGATCAGGGCGATGACCACCTGATTCCCGGTTGTCGGGGCGACACCATCCGGGAAGGTAACCTCGCCGACGTGGAGAGCACTTCCCATTTCCAGGGTGGTGACATCAAAGGTGAGGGATTCTGGGAGATCCTTGGGCAGGCACCGCACTTCCAGGCGGTGGACTTGGTGATCGAGAAGACCGCCTTGCTTGACTCCGATCGGCTCGCCCGTGAGGTAAACGGGCACCGTAGCGGTAATTGCTTCATCCTCGCGGACGGCTTGGAAGTCGATGTGGGTAATGGCCCGGGTCAGGGTATTGTGCTGGACGGCCTGGATGAGAACAAGTTTGTTTTTGTCCTTGGCTCCTTCGACCTCCAAATCGACCAGCACGTTCTCGCTGGAGGAATGGGCCAGGAGATCCGTGATTTCCTTGGTGTTGACCTGCACCGGATAGTTGCGTTGACCCCCACCGTAAATCACACCGGGGACGATGCCCAGACGGCGCAATTTCTTGACCGTGGCGGTGCCGGTTCCTTCGCGAACTTCGGCTTTGAGCTTGAAATGGTGGGACATGTGACCAGTGCGGGTAAGAGACTAGAGCGGCGATCGGGAGGGGATGGCTGAGCCGGGAATCCTCCGCGAAACGGGCGGGCAGATTATGCGTGAGCCCCGGAAATGTCAAAAAGAGATGTAACGGATTCGTTGCGCGCGATCCGGCCGATCGCGTCGGCCAGCAAATCTTCGATTCCCAGCGTGGTCACCTTATTCCCTTTCGCTTGAGGCGTGCTGTCGGTACAAATGAGCTCTTTGACTACGGATTTCTCAAGGCGCGCTCTGCCCAATTCTCCGAGCACCGCGTGAGAGACGACCGCGCGGATCTCACGCGCCCCATGCGCCTGCAGGAGTTGGGCCGCTTGGTCGATGGTTCCGAAAGTCTCGGTGAGATCGTCGACAATCAGGACATTGCGTCCCTTGACGTCCCCGATCAGTTCGACGGCTTCCACCTCGGTGGCGCTGACCCGGCGCTTGCCCACGATCGCCATAGGGATTTCCAGGGCACGAGAGTAGGCATGGGTCATCTTCATGTTGCCCACATCGGGTGAAACCACGATCCATTCCTCTTTGGTCAAGTTTTTGGAGCGCAAGTACTTCAGCATCACCGGCATCGCATAAAGATGATCGACCGGGATATCGAAGAAGCCTTGGATCTGTCCGGCGTGCAGGTCCATGGTAAGGACCCTCTGAATCCCTGAGGCCACCAGAAGATTTGCTACCAGTTTGGCGGTGATCGGCACCCGGGGCTGGTCCTTCCGGTCCTGCCGGGCGTAGCCGAAGAACGGAAGCACCGCCGTGATCTGTTCCGCGCTGGCCCTTCGCGCGGCGTCCACCATGATGAACAATTCCATCAAATGGTGATTCGTCGGCGGACTGGTCGGCTGCACGATGTAGACATCGCACCCGCGGATGTTCTCGTTGATCTTCACGAAAGTCTCCCCGTCGGGAAACGTTGTCACGAGGACATCGGTTCGTGATTTGCCCAGCCGGGAGCAGATCCGGTCACAGAGGTCCGGGTGTGCGGATCCGCTGAGAATTCTTAGGTTCGGGGGAATTTCCATCCGGGGCGTGGCCCGAGGGGGGGCCGAGACGATGACAGAAGGGAGATTGAGGCCATGTGCAACGAATTTCGTGGATGGTTGCGAAGTTGCAGCAAGTCAGCGGGTGTGCTAGGTCGGCCCATGATCCTCCGCCCGCTCTGCCTGATCCTGCTTTGCAGCGGGTTTGCCCTGGCCGCCCTCCGGGCCGATCCGGTGACCTGGGAGCAATCCTACGCCTCCCTCGCGCCCCGCCTCGAATCTGGCGGAATGGCCTCACCGGAAGGAATCACCGGACGCGTCCTCTGCGGCTACCAAGGTTGGTTCCGTGCCGAGGGCGACGGGAGCGGGCTGGGGTTCACCCACTACCAGCGGGAGGGCCGTTTCGAGCCCGGCTATTGCGCGGTCGATCTTTGGCCGGATCTCACCGGGTTCGCGCCGGAGGAGACCTATGCGACTCCTTTCGTCTTTCCCGATGGCAGCCCCGCCCGCGTTTTCAGTTCGCTGCATCCGAAGACGGTCGACCGTCATTTTCAGTGGATGGAGGACCACGCGATCGATGGCGTTTTCGTTCAGCGCTTCGCGACTCATGCGGCCAAGCCTCACAAGAGCTTCGCCAGCCTCGCCGCCGACAATCGCAAATTGCAGTTGTGCCGGGATGCGGCCAACGCCCACGGGCGATGCTGGGCTTTGATGTATGACTTGAGCGGCCTGGCCGGCGAGGATTTCGAGCGGCTGGCGGCGGACTGGAAGCAGCTGCGCACCCGCATGGCGCTGGGCACCGATCCCCACGACAGCTCTTACCTTCGCTACAACGGGAAACCGCTCGTGGCGGTCTGGGGCATCGGGTTCAACGACGATCGCGCCTACAACCTAGAGAATTGCGAATGGTTCCTCCGGCTCCTCAAACAAAATCCGGAGTGGGGCGGTTGCAGCCTCATGCTCGGGGTGCCCTACGCCTGGCGGACTCTGGACCGGGATTGCGCCCCAGATCCGCGCCTCCACGAAGTCCTTAAACTGGCCGATGTCATTAGCCCTTGGTCGGTCGGGCGCTATGGGAACCTTGAGCAGGTTGAAAAGGACGTCGCTCCGCGCGTCCGCGATGACCAGGCTTGGTGCGACGAACGCAAGATCGGGTATCTTCCCGTGGTTTTCCCCGGTTTCAGTTGGCACAACCTCAGAGCAGGGGAGGCACCCATCAACGCGATTCCCCGGCTCGGTGGCCGATTTTTGTGGAAGCAATTCACCACCCTCAAAAGCGCGGGTGCCAAAGCGGCTTATGTCGCGATGTTCGATGAGATCGATGAGGCGACCGCGATCATTCCGTGCCGCAATGATCCGCCCGTGGGGGCCTCGACCTTCGTCAGTTACGAAGGAGTTCCGGGCGATCACTACCTTTGGCTCTGCGGTCAGGGCGGGCGGCTCTTGCGGGATGAGGTGCCTTTGCGGTAGCTACGTGAAGCTCCCTTGCGGCGGAGTCCCTACTGGACGGGGCACCCGAGCACTTCCAGGAATCGACCGAGCCAGGCGGGATGGGCGGGCCAGGCGGGGGCGGTCACCAGTTTGCCGTCGACGAGCGCGCCGGTGATCGGGACTTCGACATACGTGCCGCCGACGGCCCGGATTTCTGGAGCGACGGCTGGATAGGCCGTCACCCTGCGCCCTTCGAGAACCCCTGCGGCGGTGAGGATTTGTAGGCCGTGACACACTGCGGCGACTGGTTTGGACTTTTCGAAGAAGTGCCGGACGATTTCGAGGACCCGCTCATTGAGCCTGAGATATTCGGGAGCGCGGCCTCCGGGAACGACGAGGGCATCGTAGTGGGCGGGATCGATCTCGTCGAAGGTGGCATTCAAGGTGAAGGCATGGCCCGGCTTCTCCGAGTAAGTTTGGTCGCCCTCGAAGTCGTGGATGGCGGTGCGCACTTTGTCGCCGGAGCGCTTGCCCGGGCAGACGGCATCGACCTGATGGCCGAGCATGGTGAGAGCCTGGAATGGGACCATGATTTCGTAGTCCTCAACGAAATCGCCAGCGAGTAGGAGAATCTTCTTGGTCATCTTTGCTTTTTATTGGGCGGCGGGCCAGGCCTTGAGACGGAGGCTTTCAAGTTGTTCGACACCGGAAAGGTCGTTTTTTCGGACGACCGAGGTCGGGTTTCCGAACGGCAGCTTGCCGGAAACGGGCGGATGGGCGGAGGCACCGGAAACGAAAATCAAGGAGGCGAGGACGATGGTGAGGGCGAGCATTCTCATTGGTTTCGGATGGGTTTGTGATCGTCTAACAGTCTGACCAACCTCCCGCTACATGCTCCCGGCTGGATTGAAAAGGCAAAAGTGGGGTGCGGAGATGCCTGGACTCTGGACAATCCGCTTCCTCTGCTCTTGCGCCCCTCTGCGGCAATCATTGATGATCTCGGGATTTAGGATGGCAGATTTCTGAATCATCACCCTCAGAAATCAGCAATCCCGGGATCCTCAATTCTCAATCTCTGCGTCCTCTGCCTGCTCTGCGGCAACCCCGCTCATTCATTCACCCCGGCCGGACGGTGGCGATTGACACTCCCGAGCCTGCTCCGTAGAATGCGCGCGCATGTCGGCCAAGCTCCTCACCGCTCCGGAACGCGAGGGTTCCACCTTCGGCTTGGCCATCCGAATCCTCGGTTTGCTTGCCGTGGGGATGATCGTCCTGTGCTGTTGGGCGATCCTCATCCGCTTTGATGGGCGGGACCGTTCCGCCGTGAGCGGACCTTGGACGGGCTTTGTTCAGCCGTTTCCGGCGACCCTGGCGGTGCCTCCGGTTTCAGCATTTGAGCCGGTCGCGGAAAGCGGTTCGACTGCGGTTCCCGGGATGCCCGAGCCCGTCGCTCTACCGGTGATGACGGCAACGCCCTCCCTGCCGCTGATCCCGCCGGGCCCCACGGTGACGGGGGGTCTGCCCTTAGTGCCTCTGGTGCCTGTGGTTCCGGAGCATCCGGCCCACCACATCACCAATAACGTGGCACGTGAAGTGGTCGACAAGGCCCTCCAGATGCGGGAGCAGGGCGACACCCAAGGGTGCCTGAGCGCCCTCAAGGAAGCGGCGGAACTGCAACCCGATCACCCCAAGATTCTCGCCGAACTGGCCACCACCTACTATCAGATAGGCCAGGAGGCCAAGTCCGCCTCCTATTGGGAACAGGTCCATCAAATGGGGGCGGAACGAGCGGGAACTTATTGGGATCTGGCCGATATGGCGCTCAAGGGGGAACTGCTGGAGGACAACGCTCCGGTCAATGATCAGCTTCGGGTCAGCCGTCACTTTGTCCGTGCGGTGCCGGGGGACGGCGAAAAGGATCAGCGTATCGTGCTCCGGATTCAGGTGGAGGCGGTCTCCAAGGAGCCGATCGATTACCGTCGGATGTACCTGCAGGTCTTCTTTTACGATATCGTCAACGAGTCCCGCTTTGAGCAGACGATTGCCGATACCTTGCCCAGTTACATCAGTGCTCCCTACGACTGGAAGGACGGGGAAGAGGAGATCATCGAGGTGGAATACCACCTTCCGGAGCTGAGCGCTGAGCAGACGGCTCAATTGGGGCGCCGCCAATACTTTGGCTACCTGATCGAACTTTATTATCACGATGTTCTCCAGGACTTGGTGGCCGCCCCGCGTAAGCTCGCCCGGTTCGGTTCCGCCAGCGCGCCTCCGGCCGACCATGAGCCCTGACCGCCACGCTCGATACGAATGACCACGCTTCTTTTCGACGAAGATGTTTCCGACCGGACCGCGCTGGTGAAGGCACTGGGCGGTCAGCCACAGGCGCTCACCGTTCCTGCCTCGACCTTAGAGGAGTGCGTTCTGCTTGGAAACGCGCTGCCATCGATCCATACCTTTATCGCAGATCTTCCTCCCGGGCGGGAGGAAGCGGTCTTCACGGTGCGCGATCATCTCAGGGAACGTTATCCGGACATTCAAGTCGTTTTCGTGGCCAGCGGAGATGTCAGTGCCTTCCGAGACCGGATTTTTCAGGGTGAGGCGGTCTTTTATCGGCCGGCGGATGTCCACGCGATTTTGAATTGGTTGGGCCAGTCGGTCTCGCCGCTCGCCCCCGTCACGGAGGAGCCCGAGGGGGAAGCGGACGGCCCTGAGGCCGAAGTCCTTGAGACTGCGGTGGTGTCCATGGTCCCAGAGGACGGCGGCTTGCCACCGATGTCGGACGGGACGCGCTTAGGCGATTACGAAATTCTGGAGTTCATCTCCCGGGGCGGCACTTCGGACCGGTTTATCGCGCTGCAACGCTCCATTGATCGCCGGGTGGGCTTGCGGATGCTCCGTCCGGATTTCCATGACTTGCCGGAGACCCGGGAGAGCTTTCTGGCGCAAGCCCGGGCCCAGGCCATGGTCAAGCATCCCAGGGTCGCCTCCGTGTTTGAAGCTCACGACACCGCCCAGGCGCTGTTTTACACGCAGGAACTGATCGATGGGACGACTTTCGATACCTTGATCCGCACCGGGCGTCACCTCACGGAGGAAGAGGCGCTCAAGGCGATCGAATCGGCGGCGGAGACCTTGTCGGCGCTTTATCACCAGAACATCTCTATTCTGCCGATCTGGCCGGAGCACATCTATTGGTTGCCTGACGGCACCGTAAAGCTAGCCAATACCGCGCAGACGGATGATCCCGAGGACCGCTTGACCGAGAGCGATCAGATCAAGAATCTCGCCCGGTGCATTCACCCGTTGCTCGATCCGGTGGCGATCGCCAACGAGACCCTTCCCGCGCTCCTCTACGACATGTCGGGCACGGGGACGGGGGAGCCGATCGAGTCTTGGGAGAATCTGCAAAAGGAGGCTCGTTATATCGAATCCCAGTGGAAGGAGATGGGCGCGGGGATCACGCCCCGCAAGCTCGCCATCTACGTGGGAGGAATCGCCGCCGCAGTGGCGATTCTGGTGGCGCTGGGCGTCGGCATCTTTTCTGCGATCAAGGCCGCCACTGGTTCCAATTCCCGGATCAGCACTGCCCTGATGATCCGCATCCCGGGCGGCAAATGCATATATCAGGATGGTGAGCAGGTCGAGTTACCGGAATTCTACATTGATCAGTACGAGGTGACCATCGGCCAGTATGCGGAGTTTCTCGCCAAGGTGGCAAAATCGCCGGACCCGAAGTCCCACGATCATCCCGATCAGCCCGCCTACAAAAAGGATCACCGCCCCTCCGGATGGGAGTCCTACTATCGTTCCGCGTCCCAGCGCCGACCCTGGCCCATCCAGGACCAGGAGAAAGAGCACAATATCCGGTTGGATCTGAACATGCCGGTCGTGCGGGTCGACTGGTGGGACGCTTATGCCTTTGCACACTGGAAGGGAGGGCGGCTGCCCACTGAGCAAGAGTGGGAGAAGGCGGCGCGCGGACGGCTGGGCAATCTCTATCCCTGGGGCAATGAGCCGGATTGGACCCAAGTCAATGCCGGGGGGGACCATATCGCCTTGAACCCGGCGGAGGCGACGGCTGCTGCCGAAGGGATCAAGCCAGATGGCACGGTTTACTGGTGCGAAGTGGATGTTTGCCCCGGCGATACCAGTCCCTACAACGTGAAGGGCATGGCGGGCAACGTCAGTGAGTGGACTGCTTCCTGGGAGACGCACCCGAACAAGCCCGGCGTGCAGGTTCCCATTCGTCGCGGGGGATCTTTCCTGACCCGTTCCATCGATGAACTGAAGCTGACCAGCCGCCGGATTTCCGCAGAACCCGGCGAGACCAGTCTCCTGGCCGGATTCCGCACCGTCTCAGACAAAGCACTGGCCCCCGCAACCCGGTGAATTCGACCGCCTTTTTACCCGTCACAACCACGATGGCGAACCCCAAACGCCCCGCTCCTTCTTTCCGGTTCGACTGTCGCCTCCCGCAAATCATCGCGGGAGCATGGCTCATCGCGCTCGCCGTTGCCCACGCTCAGGTGTCGGTCACGATGGAGCCCGCGAAGAAACTCTACGTCGCCTACGAACCGATCACGGTGAACGTCGCCATCACTAACCGTGCGGGCCGGGACATCGTCCTCGCGGCCCGGGGCACTCCCTGGCTCAGTTTCAGTGTCACCGATTCCAACGGCAACCTCGTTCCTCCAGCCGGCTCCACCTCGTTTGAGCCGGTGATGATCTCCGCCGGGCAGATGCTCAGTCGCAAAATCAATGTGAACTCGATGTATCCGATGGGACAGAAGGGGATCTACCGGGTCAGCGCGAGCGTCTATTTCCCGCAGCTGGACCGCTACTTCCAAAGCCAGCCGACCACGATCCAAGTCTCCGACGGTCGGGAACTGTGGCGTCAGGTGGTCGGCGTGCCGGAGGGGCGCGAGGGAGAGGGCACTTATCGCCGTTACACCCTGCTGAGTTTCAACACGGGGTCCGAACGGCTCCTCTATGTCCGGGTGCAGGATGACAAGACCGGAGCGGTTTTCTCCACCTTTTCGCTCGGTCAATTCATCGCCGTCCGCGATCCGGAGTGGACGATCGACGGCCAAAACTGTCTCCACATCCTCCAGCTCGGGGCGCCTCGAACCTACGCGCACACCGTGATCGATGTCGACGGTCAGATCGTTTCCCGGAAGGTTTACCGCGAGGGCGGCGGTCGCCCGCAGCTGGTCCCCACGGGGGCGGGGGAAGTCGTGGTCGTGGGCGGGATCTCGGAGGAGGAGGCGAACCGCAACCCTCTTGGGCCCAAAATCCACATGATTTCCGAGAGACCTGAAGGCCTTCCGGGCGGCAAGACTGCGGTCCCGCAAACCCAGCCTCCTGGGGAATAATCGCCGCTGTGACCCCGTCCACCTGCATCTCCGGAGATGGGGCCTCCTTCGGCGGCGGCATCGATTCCTCGCGAATTTTATTGTGCGAGCGCTTGCGCAAGGTTGCTTTCACTAACAAGGGGTCCAAGATTGACTGAGCGTGGAACCACATCCCCATAGCTTCCTGAGTCGAAGACTGGCGTTGCGCCGGTTCCTGGAAGCTGCCGCAGGGCTTTGCCTGACCAGTTTGCTGGCACAGAACCTCTATGCCGGATTGGGCCGCTTCAGGACGGTAGTCATTGACCCGGGTCATGGCGGCGAGGATGGCGGAGCCACCGAAGGCCGTGTCTTCGAAAAGCACCTCAATTTCGACGTGGCCCGCCGCCTGGAAATCCAACTCCAGCGCCGCGGTTACAAGACCATCATGACCCGGACCCGGGACGAATTCATCTCCCTATCCCAGCGGTCCAACCTGGCGAACCGCACCCGGGAATCCATCTTTGTCAGTATCCACTTCAACTCCGCCAGTCGCACCTCGGCCTACGGCGTGGAAACGTTTTACTACTCCTATTCGGGCTATCAGCTCGCTTCCCGGGTCCACAGCAGCGTTTGCCGCAAGCTCCGGCCCGAGGATCGTGGCGTGAAAAAGGCGGCTTTCTCCGTGCTTCGCAACACCAAGAGTCCCGCCGTGCTCGTCGAAGGTGGGTTCCTCAGCAACTCCTCCGAACGGGCACGCTGCCTGCAGCCGTGGTATCGCCAAGCCCTCGCCGAAAGCATCGCCGTTGGGATCGACGTCTACGCGGGGGATGCCGCCAACGGCAAACTGTAGATCCTTGACGGCCAGGTCCATGATCCTCACCTGCGCCCAGATGCAGGCCGCCGAAAACGCCCTCTTCGCCACCGGCATCGAGTCCCGGCCGCTCATGGAACGAGCCGGCCGCGGTTGCGCGGAAGCCATCCGCCAATTCTTTCCCGAGCCAGGGCACGCCATTCTCTTCGTTGGCCGCGGCCACAACGGCGGGGACGCCCTGGTCGCCGGCCGGTGGCTCCGCTCCCGGGGCTGGCACGTGGAGGCGAGGTGCGCCTTTCCCGTCGAAGATCTCGCCCCGCTGACCCGAATCGAATGGGAACTCTTTCGCGCGGAACCGGATGGCCCCGCCGAGGTGATTCCGGCGCACACCATCGTCATCGACGGCTTGCTCGGAATCGGCGCTCGCGGGCCCCTGCGGGATTCTCTCACCGGCCTTGCGGAAGAGATGCATCGGCTGCGGGCTCAAGGGGCTCGGGTCTTTTCGATCGATCTTCCCTCCGGGCTCGATGGCGACACCGGCGAGCCTTACCCTGGTGCGGTCGTGGCGGATGTCACTCTGGTGATCAGTCATCTCAAAGCCGGTTTGCTGGAGGATCGCGCTCTGGATCATGTGGGCCGGATCGCCCTGATTCCTTTGCCAGAGATCGTCGGTGCGGAGGGGGACGCCTTACGCGTCACGCTCCATGCCCCGGCCCTGCGCGAGTGGCTGCCGGTGCGGCCGTTCTCCACCCACAAGTCCGCAGCGGGGCGCGTCGGCATCATCGCCGGATCTCCCGGGACGACTGGGGCGGCCTGCCTCTCAGCGCTCGGTGCCCTGAGGGCGGGCGCTGGGTTGGTCACCGTCTTCTGTTGCCGGGAATCTTATCCGGTCATCGCGGCCCAAGCGCCGCTGGAAGTCATGGTCCGGCCCTTCGATACCGTGAACGAGATCGCCGCGATGAATTTCCACGCACTTGGCATCGGCCCCGGCCTGGGGAGCAATGCCGCCACGGTGCGTTCCCTGGTCCTCGGATCGCCGCTCCCTGCGGTGATCGATGCCGATAGCCTCAATGATTTGGCGGGCCACGGCGGGCTCGACCTTCTCCTGGGCTCGGCGGGGCCTCGCCTGCTCACCCCGCATCCGGGAGAATTGGAACGTCTCTGGCCCGGCGCCAACGCCTTGTCGCGCCTGGAAGTGACTCGCGCGCTGGTGGAGCGCCATGCCGTGACCCTGCTCCACAAGGGCTCGCGCACGCTAATCGGGACGGCCGGGCGACCGGTGGCTTACAATACCACGGGCCATCCTGGCATGGCCACGGGTGGGATTGGCGACGTCCTCACCGGGGTTTGCACCGCACTCCTCGCCGCCGGAGTGGGCGTCTATGAGGCGGCTTGCCTGGGAAGTTGGCTGATCGGCTACGCCGCCGAACTGGCTTTGCTCCCCGGCCGCGCGGGGGAGGGCGTCAGCGCGGGAGATGTCGCCGCTCACCTTCCTCAAGCGATGAATGATCTTCGCCGCGGCGCCTTCTAATTGGTCCCCATTCGGGGCTTGTTCGTCCATTTTTCCGCGTTACGCTCCACCCTCATGTCCGAAAGAAAAGGTCCTTCCGCTGGCTGCATCATCGCCCTCGCCACCATCGGGCTCGCCGTGATGGGGGTGGTGGCGGTGTTGCTCGTGGTGCTGTTCGGAGTGTCCGACCCCTCTTCCACGCACGGGGACAAGATCGCTCAGATTGACTTGGAAGGGGTCATCACGTCCGCCTCGGTCGAGAGCTTCCTCGGTGGCGGGGAGGAATCGATGGTCACCCGGCTTGAGGAGGAACTCAAGCGGGCCCGCGAAGACGATACCGTGAAGGCGGTCGTTCTGCGCATCAATTCGCCTGGCGGGGAAGTCACCGCGGCCGATACGATTTACCATCATGTGAAGATGACTGCGGAGGTCAAACCGGTGGTCGTCTACATGGATTCTATGGCGGCATCCGGCGGGTATTACGTGGCTTGCGCGGCCAATGAAATCATCGCCAACCGGACGACCATGACGGGCAGCATCGGTGTCATCATCAGCACGATGAGCTACCATACGCTCTTCACCAAGCTCGGCCTCGAATCCGTCGTCTTCACGAGCGGCAAGTTCAAGGATACCCTCAGCGGTGGCCGCCCGATGCGCCCGGAGGAAAAGGAATTGATCCAGAGCATGGTCAACCAGACCTACGAACGCTTCCTGGAAGTCGTCAAAGCCGGCCGCCCCAAAGTGCCGGAAGACAAGCTGCGCGCCTCTCTGGCCGATGGCCGGATCATTTCCGGTCAAGACGCACTGGCCAACCAGTTGATCGATGCCAACGGCTATCTCGAGGACGCCCACAAACGCGCCCGGGAACTGGCCAAATCCCCCGGTGCCGAGGTCATCCGCTTCCACAAGGAAACGGGCCTCCTGGAGGCTCTGGGATTGATGCAGGCCCGGTCCCGACGCCAGCCGGAGTCAATCGAGCTGAATCTCAGTCCGAGCCTGACTCCGAAGCTTCAGCCCGGCTTGCTTTACCTGCTGCCGCCTTTTTACGCACAGTGAGCTCACGCCGGGTGGTCCTCCCCTAGGGCCGACTCTCCGTGGCCGCCGGGAATCCCCGTTCCATGGAACCCGGCGACGACGGAGCGATGGCCCTCCCATTACGCATTTCTCAAGGATCGGACATCCTGACCTGCGGAGGGAATCAAGCAACGGTCAGGAAGCGGAATGAGCCAAGGTCTCTCAAGCCTGAAGGGCTTGCAAACGCGAGCCCAGGGTTTGCAAAACCCTGGGTTGCCGGACAAGACAATGGTCCAACCCCGAAGGTGGTTGCGTAGGTGAATCGTGGGCGAATCCGCAACCGCCTTCGGGGTTGGAATCGGGTTCGCGGATCGTGTCCCAGGGTTCCCGGGAACCCTGGGCTTGGATCCAGAAGCCCGTAGGGCTTCGACATCGTTACAGACCGTCTGGATCGCTGGACCAAATCAGCCACCCGGGTTGAATTTGAATCATCGGATCATCTCGTCTTTTCAACCGCCCTACCAAATCCCTCAAGCATTCAACCCTGTCACATCCGCCGCTTCTGCCGCAGGGCTGGAACCCCGCGTCCCGTTCGTAGGCTCGGTGGCAGCCCCACTCTCGCTCGCCGTCGCCGGATGAATCGCCCGGGCCTCGGCCAAGGTCGCTTTCGCTTCCTCATGCTTGGCGGCGACTTCGGCGGCTTTCTTCGCCCTGACCACTTCTCGCTTGGCCTCCCGCGCAGCGGCGTTGGCTTTCTCTAGCTCCGACAGAGCGCGGCTGGCGGAGATCTGATCGATCTTGCGGCTCGCTTTGAAGCCCCGGATAAACTCTTCGAACCCGTCATCGAGCAGGATCAAGAGGCGGTCCATATGTCCCAGTTCGACGTCGGCCAGGGCGAACAACTCCGGCAACGTCTTCCGCGCTTGTTTGCGTGCCTTGATAATGGCGCGGGGCCTACCGATGTTCTCGGAGAACTCCGTGGTCAAGTCATCCAACTTCGTCAAACGCTGCTTGGTGATCTTGTAGTCTTTGAGCGCCTCCACGTGCTCGTGCGCCAATTCCAAAATGTGTTCCGCCCGCTCCACGGCATCGACCGCCCGGCCGTTGATCAGCGTCGATTGGGTGAGGTGAGCCTGCTCCGCCAGGGCGAGATTCCCATTCTTCCGAGCCCAAGTCACCAGCGCCGCGCTGATCGCCGTGGAGTGCTTGGCCACCTCCTTGCGCAAAGCCTGGCTGTTCTCCGTCGAGCCGCTCGGATTCAATTTGAGAATGCTCGTGGAACGCCGGCGCAGCTTATTGACCAGCGACAGAAAGGCATGCCAGGACTCCAGAAACGGCTTCAAATTCTCCACCGCCTCTTTGTTGGTGGAAGCCGCGCAATAGGCGGCGACGGCGAGGAACATGACCAGCTTATTGGTGTCGCGATTCTTCATGCGTGATGGTAGTGTAGTGGGTGAATCATCCTAACCTCCTTGGCCTAGTTAGCAAATGCAAATTATCAGGATGACGAAACTTTTTCCGTCGGAAGGCACGGACTCACTTCACCAAGGAATCACCCCGTAGCGCCTGGGGAAATAATAGGGCGGGGTGGCACAAGGTTTGCTATTTGGGGGAACAGCGCTGGCCCAGCCGAAACAACCTCCGTTCCGAGTGAAAGCTCAGCCGTGACTCACGAGACATCGCTAGCTCCACTTGAGAGAGTCAGCGTCCCAACCGGGAGAAACCGCGTCTCCATCCCGAAAACGTCGGTCCCGGTCGAAAAATCGATTGTCACCGTCGAGAAATCCGCTGTCAGCTCACGAAAACTCGTCCGTCCCAAGCACGAGAATCGATGCACCAAGAGGGAGAACCGGTTTCACAAACGAGAGAAGCAAAGTCCCAATCGAGAGAACCGAAGTTTGCCCCAAGAGAAGCGTCGTCCCGTAGGAGAGAACCACTGTCCCGGTCCCAGAACGCATTGACCCGAGCCAGAAATCGACCGTCACCGTCGAAAAATCGTCTGTCCCACGCGACAAATCGCCACGCCCCCTGGGAAAAATCGGCCGTCCCAGTCGATCAATGGCCAACACCACCCGAAAGATCCTCAACACCTCGAAAGAAATCGCCAACACCAGTCGATAAGTCACCAACACCCAGGAAGAAATCATCGGACAAATGGCTAGGGGGCGGGGGAGTGGTGTGAGGGCGATTGCCCGTAGGGACCGGTAGGCCTGCTTGTCCTCCAGCAGCCGCTCTGGGACGATGTGTGCGACGAAGGTCGGCGCTGTTAGAACCGACAGTAACAGGTTGACTGTGCACTACCTCACGCTCTGACCACAAACGTTGGTTCCCATCGCTTCGTGCTCTTCGAGTCCTTCGTGGTCAACGAGACCCCTTCTTCACCACGAAGGACGCGAAGCAACTGTGTCATGAGGCAAGGGAAAATTCTGGGTGTTTGATCAGATGATTGAGCAAGACGATGAGTTTTCGCATGACGGCCGTAAGCGCAGCTTTAGAGGCCTTTCCGTTGGCTTTGAGCTT
>Ga0247844_1000448_pt1 | contig 88459 bp, 82 predicted proteins | sample LaCtaG_FD_192421 | JGI IMG/M metagenome (GOLD analysis project Ga0247844, IMG submission 192421) | Freshwater microbial communities from meromictic Lake La Cruz, Castile-La Mancha, Spain - LaCruzMarch201714.5m_1 | ecosystem: Environmental > Aquatic > Freshwater > Lake | place: Spain: Castile-La... | reverse complement strand
TGAATCTGTAAGTATTGGCATGCCAAATATTTTTGCAGGATAAAATTCAAATGTCATGGGTATATGCGGCCACGGCCCCGCACAACAAAAAACAGAAAATTTAAAAAAAGATGTGGGTTAAGCTAAGGAAACAACCACAGAAAAAAGTGGAGTTCTCTCTCAAATCGTTCTGGGTACCTTCTTAGATTTTTTACGTGACAAGAGTGAATCTATTGATGACCAAAAAATACAAATGATTCTTTCGAGAGATTTTCGTGGCGTGAGTAGTTCCTTTAGAAGTCATCTTGCCATTGATGCAAATAATGGCCTTGTTATTTCACACTGGGGATTTCCCGAAAAAATCATTCCTTCTCTTTTTCATGAACTTGTTCACGCCTCTTCAAAGCGTTACGAACTCATTAACAAGACTCAAAAAACCAGGGATGATTTATTAGAACTGATCATTTTTGAAGAATTGCGAGCGAGATACTATACAAATAAGTTTAAAGAAAAGTGGAATGAGCATTATCCTACTTTTTATTTTTTTACTGAAGATTTAAGTCTTTTGGAAATTTATCAGGAAGTGCTAGAGAATTTAGTACTTGATGATGAAAAAATTAATAAGATCATTCAGAGTTTTATTTTTAATTTTAACAAACTTGAACTTGCTGAAAAAACTAGGTTTCTAGAAAGTAAACTTTGAGTTATTGATATATTATCTTCATAACTCTTTCATTAGACAAGTGACACGACTTCAGCAAATTTAAGAAATGACAAAACACGGAATTATTCTTGTGGAGAGACTTGCTGTCATTACGGCCAGAAAAAATGGCCTTAAAATTATTCACTACTCACTCATGCACAATCATCTCCACCTCATCATTGAGGCAAAAACAAACGAAGAGCTTTCTCGCTCTCTTCAACGTTTCGCCCTCTCGCTTTCAAAGCTTGTAAAATTTAGTAGAAGACCTGCAACAAAAACCATTCTCTTTTTAAGGAAGTTTTGGGTAAAAGATAAAAGATAACGTGCGCCAGCTTTTTGCATACCACTACAATACACTCGCTACCATTTTGTAGTGAAGTACAAAACACTCGTTTGTAATTTTAAATGAATTATCGAAAGATCGGCCATCATCATTTGATGATGAACACGCCCTTGTGGAAGAACTCTGATTCGATCTTTACTTGCGAAAAAATTTTAGATGACGTTTTTTTGTAAAAACATTCCCATCTTAGTTTTTTATATTTCACGAAGATGAGAATGTTTTTTATCGAACTCATTTGCAAATTCTAAGAAATCTTTACTTAAAAGAAGTATATCTTAAAAATTATATTTATGAATCATTGAATATCCTCAATTAATTCACAAATAATGTAGGCCCTATCACTATCTCGAATAAGAAGTATTCCTTGTTTGCCATATGAAGAAAAGTAAGCATGCTCATTCGAGTAGCAATTTTGAGGAACTACATCTCCATTTTCTAATGTATCATAACGGGATTGACAGTCCTTTAGCTCCCCATAACGAACAGATGAGGCACTAGAAAATCTGCTCAAATCTGGCATCAGAAAGCTTTTTACTACGATAGTGTCATAAACAGGCAAAATACCACATTGAAAAGTTTGTATACTTGTAAATGCGTGGCCGTTAAGAGCAATCATTAGCAATCCGCTCAAAATTAGTTTTTTCATCGAAACATCTCCCTGTTAGAAAAGCGCTTCACACCATGTGAAGAGCTACTTTGTTTTACTTTTATTGTAGAAAATTGAACTCAAAAATCAGGTTTAACTCCGTCTTGTCCATGTAAAGCTTCTACTAGGAAATCTTAAATTGCCATATGAAGAGCAAATTTATTTTGTCGCCGTATCGGCGACAAGCAACTTTTACATGCCCCCCATTTTATTCAAAAAAAATCTCAAAAGATAGGACTAGCGACCGTTAAAAAAAGAACTCAGAAATGAATGCCCCTCATGAGGACAATTATCCATGTTAACGACTTCTTTGATAAACGCATCAGAAGCTTCAGGATGAGCTTGGCAACCAAGGTAAGGCCATTTTTTGTGGGCCACAACATCATAAAAGCACTCAGAAGAAGCTGCAATGTGATCAAAGCATTCAGGAAGTGTTTTCACTTCTTGTGCATGCGCAACAACCAAATTAAAAGAATTTCCTTTCTTAAAATGGTAGCGCTCATTAATTATTTGAATTTTCCTCGTCCCCTTTAAAGAGGTTTTATCTTCCGATCTATAATCAACGAGAGCTCCGTAAGCATGTGCCATTAGCTGATGGCCGAAGCAAATCCCGAGGACAGGCACGCCATTTTCGATTTTCTTTTTCATGCGTGAAGCAAGTTCATGATGCCAGGGTAAATTCTCTGTGACATTAGAAGAACTACCAAAAAGAATATAGACACAAGCGTCTTCATCATAATCGAGAGATGAAAACCCGTAAATGGAAGGAAGATGGTAAGTGAACTGATAAGGAAATTCAAAGACGAGTTTATTAAACGAACTAAAGGCGGGCGTTTTTGTGGCACAGTCAATAATCGCGATATGCTTTTTCATTGTATACTCATTTTTTTAATATTATTAACGGGGCAAATGCTTTCGTTTCTTTTTTCTTTTAACTTTGCGTTCAAGTTGTTTCTTCATCTCAGGCGGGCCTTCAATACGTTCTGAGGTAATAAAAAGAAGAGGCTCTATCGGTTGATTATCCATTCTCACTTCAAAATGAAGATGGTTTCCTGACGAACGCCCAGTATGTCCAACCAAAGCAATCACTTGACCACGAGTTATCTTATCACCTGCGGAAACTTTATTCTCACTCGTATGAGCATAAATTGAAGTTAAACCATCGCCATGATCAATGATCACTTTTCGGCCATACCCACTACGCTTAATATAATTTGCTACCAAAACAGTTCCATCTCTGATCGCATAGATAGGAGTCCCTAGTGGGGCCATAAGATCAACTCCCTTATGCATGCGACGCCTGCGCCAATCAAACTTTCCTCTTGCACTTAATTTATAATCTACAAGAGGAAAGGTATACCCTACTGTCGTCTCTACTGCTGGAGGAAAAGTAGGTTCCGTCGGCGTAGCTGTGACGACTGAGAGAGGGGGAGGAGTTTCAACCTTTACTGTATGATGAGAACAGGCATTTACAAAAAATAAAAAGCTGAGAAGAAAAAATAGATTATTAAAAATCACCATAAACCAATCTCTAAATTATAACGAAAACATTAAAAGCTTTCTGTCATTAAAAAAGCCTGCGTAGTTTTACCCTAAAAGAAGAGATATGCAAAATTTGTTTTGGAGCATTCTTACTATAAAAGCTAATTTTTCGCTCTCAATGTGTTTGATAATTCTAAGGCCAATCTTTTAGTTTCCTCAAGGCTCCAATGGACACTCATATCCATTTTAATAATCCCCATCAAAATTTCAGTGCTTGTGAGAAATTCGGCCTGCGGATATTTTCTTTCTTCATCATGATGTTGATGAGGGTTCAAAGAAGGAAGCCGAGCTTTATCTGAAGCGATAAGACCGGCCCACTTCCAAACAACATGAGCGGGCCTCATTGTCGGTGGAATAAATAAAAGATTTTTTTCACGTAGTTTTTTTCCCAGCATTTGCGCTTGAAGAGGATCTGAAAACCGAAGATGCAAAGAAGTAGCACAATCACCTTCCAATGAAGCACCTCTTATAACTTTAACATGCGAAATTCCTTCTAATGCTGAAAGAAATATTTCTTTTCTCTCACGAAGAAGAGTTAAAATTTCTTCTAGACGAGTGAGTTGCGAACGCATAATGGCACCAGAAATTTCTGAAACTCGCATAGACATTCCCATAAAGGGTGTAATGTATTTAAAAAAATCTTTATTGGCCGGATTAAAAGCTGCCGAACCATCTTGCAGGCAAAAAAGTTTTTCAAACAACATATCATCATCAGTGACGACAATTCCGCCTTCACCACATGTTAGATTTTTATCTTGATTCAGGGAAAAACAACCAAGCTCCCCCCAAGTTCCGAGACGTTTTTTTTCATAACTTCCTCCGAGAGCTTGGGCCGTATCCTCAATGACTTGAAGGTTGAACTTTTTTGAAAAATCTATAACTTCTGTCATAGAAGAAGCAAGCCCGTCCATATGAACAACAATGAGGGCCTTTGTGCGTGACGTGATTTTTTCTTCTGCCTGTTTTAAATCAAGCGAAAGCTGTTCATTAATATTAATAACAACGGGAACAGCTCCAACTTGATAAACAGCAAGCGCTGTTGCAACAAACGTATAGGCCGGAATAAGAACCTCATCACCAGGTCCTATGTCTAAAGCACAAAGTGCTGCAATGAGAGCATTGGTTCCGCTTGTCACTAAAAGAGCATGCTTCGTCCCCATGTGTTTCGCAAATTCTCTTTCAAAGGCCTGACATTCACTCTCTACACCCACTTGATAACGGAAAAGTTTTTTCTTTTCAATGACGCGTCTTACAGCTTCTAATTCTAATTCATCAAAAAAATGCATAATTCTCCTACAAGAGGTCGTGGTTGAGAGGAAGAGCGTTCACTCTATTACAAATGGCGCAAGGATCAAACTGATGCCGCAAACAATGACGAAGTTTTTGTCTAAAGTTTTGATATTTTTGATCATTCCAAATGTCAAACAAGCTTTTTTCTTGAAGATTCCCCATCATATTTTTTTCGTAAACATCTTCAAAACAAGGAAGCACATTTCCATTCATTGTAATCGTGACAACATGACTGGGAACGTAACAAGGAAGTAATTTCGGAAGCATTTGAAGTCCTAGATGGGGAAGTGTCCCGCCTCTATTCGTTAGTGGCATTTCTTTATACGAACGAAAAAAAATAATACTTTTTAAATGTTCAGGAAGTTTCTCAAAATAATCTTCCAAATCAATTTTTATTATATTTTCTTGTTTGGTCACAATAAAACGAGTCACTCCTGCTGCTACTAAATCATAAAATTTAGTTAAGCTTAAAAGAGTTCCGTTCGTATATAAAACAATTTTAACAGAAGGTAGTTTCATTCGGGTATAAGAAAGATGAGAAAGAAGCTGAGAGCAAAGAAGAGGTTCATTATAAAATGAATATGAGATTCGGCCCGCAAAATTCATTGTATCCAATTCATCGATAATCCTTTTATACAACGAAACTTCCATTTCTCCGCGAACAGATCTTTGCCCCAAAGAATTTGGACAATACGAACATTGCAAATTGCAATCTGAATTAATTTCTATTTCAACAGCATCAAATAAATCATTCACGAGAGTTTCGCTTTAAAAATAAGCTCTTCTTTCTGAGTCCTTCGAAGTTTTTTAATTTGGGCCTCGCGCTTACTGGCCAAACTGCGATTCGCTAAAACTTCTTCATAAACGATCTTTTTAGCACTCGTCGTGTTAAAAAATTTTGCCCCCTTGGAACTTTCGCAGTGCTCTTTAAAACGACGCTCAAGATCGACGGTGATGCCCGTATAAAATCTTCCATCGGCACATTCTATAATATAAACTGTCCATTTCTTTTTCATAAGTGGCGATAGTATACTAGGACAGAACTCAAGAATAAAAGGTTATGCAAAAAAATTTTCAATTTTCCCCTATTGGATTCATAAAAACCCCTTACAAAGAAAAATTTGGCATCCCACGCCAATCAGGGCTCGTCATGGCGTCCGAATCTATTATCGAACTTAATTCACCCTACGATGACCCTTCTATCGTTAAAGGGCTTGAGAGTTTTTCACACATCTGGCTTATCTTTGTATTCCATGCGCCCAAACATGACAAATGGAAGGCCTCTGTACGTCCACCACGCCTAGGTGGAAATAAACGTCTTGGGGTGTTTGCCACTCGCTCACCATTTCGTCCTAACCCAATTGGAATGTCGGCAGTAGAACTTAAAAAAATCGAAATCAAAAAAGGCAAAATCCTTCTTCATCTTGCTGGGGCCGATCTTTTAGATGGAACGCCTATTCTTGATATAAAACCCTATATAAAAGAATGTGATGTCATTAAAAAGGCCCAGGAGGGATGGTTAAAAAATTCGCTCCACTCTACTCTCAAAGTGAAATACTCTCCTTTGGCCAAGCTTTTTCTAAAAGATAAAACTGACTTAAAAAAACTTATTACTCAAATTATTAAGCAAGATCCTCGCCCTCGCTATCAAGAAAATACAAATGAATGTTATGCTTTCCGACTTAAAGAGTATGATGTTCATTTTTCTGTCACAGATAATATTGCCCAGATTGAAATATTAAGTGATCGCCCTTCACTTAAATAATATGGAATATAATATGCAAAACTTTCCCAAAAAATTAAGTAAAAAAATGATCGATGAATTAAGAGAATATGTCATCGTTGATCCACATCCCTTTGTCATTGATTTAAAAAAATCTCATGGCCCTTGGATGGTGACAGTCGATGGTGATGAGATTTTTGATTGGACTGGCCTTTATGGTTCGAGACTTCTTGGACACAATCATCCTCGAATGCGAGAGCCAAACTACACCGAGCGCTTAATTGTTGCTGCTAATAACAAAATGGCGAATCCAGATTTCCTGACCGAAGATTGCCTTTCCTATTATCGCCTATTATACGGACTACTTCCTTCTTGTTATAAGCCCCATAAACCAGAAATCTATGTCGTTAATTCGGGAGCGGAAGCGGTAGAAAACATGATGAAGTATTTAATAAATCTCCATCGTGAACGCTTGCAAAAGAAAAAAAAGAACGTCACGAACAAACGTTTTTTATACTTTGATCAGGCCTTTCATGGGCGAACAATTTTTACTTTAAATATTACTGAACTTAAACATGATCCACTTTTAACAAGAGATTACCAAGGCCTTGTCCCAGGGAATCTAAAAGTTCCCTTTCCCGCTTTAGACAACTCTCGGTCTTATGAAGAAAATAAAAAAGAAATGCTTGATGCTCTTTCTCATATTGATTTTTTAATGAAAACTTATCACGACGAAATCATAGGTGTTATTATTGAGCCGATTCAAGGAGCGGGTGGACATCGCTTGGCACTTCCAGAATTTTATACTGGTCTTTCAAGACTCTGTGAAAAATATGACATTTTTTGGGGTGTTGACGAAGTACAGACATCAGGTGGTGTCACAGGCAAATTCTTTTGCATCGATCATTTCGATATTCCCTATCCACCACAAGCAATCGCCTCTGCAAAAAAAATGGGCAACGGTGTTTTATATATGCTTAGCTCGATGAAAGACATTGGCATTTTAGATTCAACATGGGGAGGAAATCTTGGTGACATGGTTCGCTTTCAACAAGAATGGAAAATCATCATGGAAGAAGGATATCTCCAAGATGTCGACATGAAATCAAAAATTTTCGTAGACGCTTTAAATGAGCTAGAAAAAAAACACCATCACTTAATTTATAACATAAGAGGTATGGGGCTCTATCAAGGGTTTAGTTTAAAAGAAAGAAAAAACAAGGCCCAATTAATTGATAATGCTCTTAATGAAGAAAACTTACTTCTGCTCGGAGCGGGTGATCACTCTATTAGATTTCGTCCCTCCATAGACGTGACTCCTCTTGAAATTAATTTACTTATAGAAAAGCTTGATCGGCTTCTAAAGAAGATGCCTTAATACTATGGGTGCGCCCCGAGCAAAGTCTCACAATAATTTTTCCTAGACAGGAAGAATCACGCGTTCAAATTTCTCATTAATAATTTCAGCGGCCGCAAGATAGATCGCAGAAAGCCCACAAAAAAGTCCTTCCCAGCCTGCAACTTCTCCAATTAATTCTGATCCAGTCCAATCACGAATAGCAAGTAGCCAAAATAAAATAACGAGTGAACCAAAGATCACTTGCAATGCACGATTTGCTTTAAGAGTTCCCACAAACATACAGGCCGTAAAAAGCCCCCACATAAAAAGATACCATCCCATAAAAGCAGGAGGTGTCGCTTCAGAAATTCCCATTTTCGGAAAAACAATAATCGCAACCAGTGAAATCCAAAAAAAACCATAAGAAATAAATGCGGTCATTCCAAAAGTATTGCCTTTTTTAAATTCTAAAATTCCAGCAATAATTTGGGCCATTCCACCATAGAAAAGGCCCATAGAAAGAATCATGATACTCAAAGGAAAAAAACCGGCGTTATGAATATTTAATAAAACAGTGGTCATCCCAAACCCAAGTAGACCCAAGGGCGCTGGGTTCGCGTACTTTTCCATAAAGACTCCTAAAAATAACTCGTTAAAATGATGCCAAGTTCATATACGATTTTTTTCCTTTGAGCAAACTTTAGTTTTATTTTGCTATAGGAATTGAGCTAGCACCACTTTGATTATTATTTTTAGAATCTGGAGTGACTTCATTTTTCTTTAAAATGTCTCTTGAAGTGTCATTTAAAAAATCAAAAACACGCCCCCGTGATCCTTCAGCACACTGATTTTGAACAAGATCACAAACGCTTGAGATGGCCTTTGCAATTTGATCATTCACGTAAAGTCCAATTGGCGTATTATTGTATTGCTCTGCAATTTTTTTAATATTGTTTTTATAAGTTGCTTTAACATCGCCTGCTAAAACTCCTTTACCCATCATCTCTTTTTCCATATCACTGAAATTAGCGAAGGCCAATTGGAGGCGAGATTTTTTATAATCATTATGGGTCACAAGATTACTTACAGAATTTTGCAGTGAAGATAAGGCCATTGCTCTTCTTAAATTAAATTCATTATCAAGAGCACCTTTTTCGTCAAAATTTTCAATTTGACCCATCTTATTTGTTACCCCTAAGATTTCAGTATTTAATGCATCCAACTTTTCTTGACTGTCACTGGCATTACTCAAGGCCAATTTTAATTTCTTTTCTAAGATTGTTTTTTCTGCTGACTCTGGGATTGAAGAGAGCCAAGCGCCGAATCTTTGTAAATTACTTTTCATCGAAACAGAAAGTTGACTAAAAGTTCGAGGGTCTGAATCCTTAGCTGTTAATGCTCCTAATTTTGCATGATCATCAGCTGCTTTTTTAAGGGCCTCTTTGCTGGCCTGATCGCTAATTTTCATACTATTTGCCTGATTAAAAACTTGAGTGAGAGTCAAATCAGAATCAGTTTTTGATTTATTAAGAATGTCATCATACTTTCCCATCGACGTATCTAAAATTTTTGAAAGGCGTTGAAGTTCATCATAATCTTGCTTTCGCTTCACTCTTGCATCTGCACTTTTATCGGCTTCAGGATTCGCTTTTTTTGCCGCACGAAGTTCTTGAGAGTAAAGAGCACCTGCCAATTTCACAGGGTCACTTGACATTTTTTCTGTCACATTATCAGATACGATTGAAAAAGTTTCGGAAAAAACATCACCGGCAACATCTCCCGCTCGAAGCGCGGCCATTCTTGTTTCGAGTAGTGCTTTTTGAGTCCCTAAACTCATATGTGCTCCGGCCAAGGCCATCGTATTTGAAAGGACATGTGTTTCTGGAGTTTTTTCATCCTCAGCAAAAGTACAGGGAACAATAATTAATGAAGTTGCAATGGATAGAAGCTGAATCGATTTTTTCATATAACCCTCTTGGTGATATTATTCACTATCTAGTTTTTCACGAAGATGAATTTAAAAAAAGGATGGAAAAAAATACCGTTAAAAAAAGTTAGGCCAGGTCATAGAACAAAACCTAACTATTTACTTCAACTATTTAAATTTATATACTCACCCAAAAATCAAAACAATGAAGGCCAATTTCTCTTATGAAAAAAATACTCATCCCTGTTTGTCTTATTCTTGGAAGCGCACTTTATATCTGGAGCAAAGGAACAATCATTCAAGATCAGGCCTATCACCAATTTGCCGACCAAAGAACAATGCTCGGGATTCCCTTCTGCATGGATACCCTTACAAATTTTTTCTTTTTAATTTTTGGAGTGATCGGCCTTCTTTATACAATCAAACATCCTGAAAAAGAATCACGCTATTCTTGGTTTACTTTTTTTGTGGGACTCGCTCTTGTCGGAGTCGGCTCTAGTTATTACCACCTCGCCCCCAACGACGCGACCCTTGTTTGGGATCGCCTTCCAATGACAATTGGTTTTATGGGCATTTTTTCTGCTATCGTTTCAGAGCATATTGATTTCCCCTTTGAAAAATATTTTTTACTTCCTCTCATCTTATTTGGATTTTTAAGTGTAGGAATTTGGATCTGGACGCAAGATTTGCGCGTTTATTATTTTGTTCAACTCGCCCCAATTCTTATTGTTCCTTGCATGTTTTTTCTTTTCAAAGAGCGCTACTTAAAAAGTTCTTTTTATCTCATTATTTTATTTCTTTATATTGCGGCCAAAATCACTGAACATTACGACATTCAAATTTTTAATTTTTCCCCAATAAGCGGTCACTCCCTTAAGCATATCTTAGCGGGATTCATTCCTTACTTTGCCTATGAGATGCTCAAAAAAAGAAAACAGGGGCCCTAAAATATCACTGATTTTATTGAGCATGCCCTATTTTATGGGCATCCATTAATAGGCAATTTTTGTCCCCAAATCCACTAATTAAGATGTTGACTAATTATTGTCAGATCATTGACCGAAAAGTTCTATAATGAACGTAGTGCTGTTTTAATTTCGACAAGTAACAGTGAGGTCAATTATGTTTTCACACTCGAAATTTATAAGATTAAGAGTCTTCCTCATTACATGTGTTTGCTTTATTTTTTCAAGCAGCATTTTCGGTATGCCAACATTCAATTTCATTAAACCCACAGCGGGGTCTCATGTTCACGGGCAAATTAATATTGAATTAAGTACGATCGATGACCCGTCCTTCAGTATAATAAAAGCAGAACTCTATGTTGATGGGACCCTTTATCACTCTAAATTAGGAGGGGCCCTTTATCACTCTAAATTAGGAGCATCAAACTCATTTCTGTGGAATACGACCGGGCTTTCAAATAGTGGCCATACCTTGCTCGCAAAATTTTACGATACGAAGGGGAAAATAATTCAAAAAAATATTTTCGTCTACGTCGATAATACTCCTCCAAAACTTTCCATTATTCAACCAGCAGCAGCGGCCAGTTTACATGGAATCATAAAAATGGAAGTGAGCGGTAAAGATGACATTAATATAGCGAAGACAGAACTTTATATAGATAACATCTTATATGCAACAAACATTGCTCACAACTACACTTTCAGCATTGATACAAGCAAGTTTGCAATAGGAGGCCATGCTCTCAAAGTTATCCTCTACGACACTGCTGGTAATGCTAGCACACAGCTTCGCTTTGTTAAATTTGTTGAAACAGGTTGTGAAATAAGTCTAAGCGCTTGTCCTAATGCCCCAAAGTCTATTGGAACATATTTTGATAATGTTAATAATTCTTCCAGCAGTAAAAGTGAATGTGTTTTAAGGGCCTCTTACTATTATGAACTTTGTGGTGGCCAAAAAAAGATGGGAGAAAATAAATCAATTTCGCGTTTTGTCGACTCAAAGGGAAATGAAATACAAAAAACAGAAATCATTGGAAGCAAAAAAGTTTTTTTCACTCTCCCAAAAACAAAACCGATATCCACTCTTTTGATGGTGGATAGAGGGGCCCAATTTGGCGAATTTGGTATTCATCAATGGTTTAAAAATCCCAACACAGCTAACGGCGATGATGTTCCAGTATTCTGGGGCGTAGGAAATTATACAGGATTTTTTCCCAAAAAACCTTGGGCGACTCAAATGGGTTTAAGTAATGAAGTGAAAGGTTCATCAGCGATACAAGCTGAAGATGGAGAGATCGGCACAATTATCGACACTGAAACTTCTGGACTACCCTCTAATAAAATTGTTGGCATTATCGGAGGGGCGGGCCTAGCTGTAACTCCTTTTTCAAAGTCAGAATCACGTATCCTTATCTACTCAATAGATGTTCAAATTCCCTACGTTGTTAAAACAGGTTCTGCCGTAGCTCACTCTGGGCAGGCCCTGACCTTCTATGACACCATTTCAAAAAGACAATTTTGGTATGCCTTCACAATTTTTGATGAAAGAGGTATTCAACACGGAAACGAATATCTTATGCTTGATAAATCAAGTAAGTGGCCTCTTATTTCAAGCGCAGCAGGAAACCCAGGGCAATTAAGTTTGCAAATGGGAAGTGCTCCCTTTCAAAGTAAGACTTGGAAAGGATATAAAAAATTTATTTTCGCTATTAGTGCTGCAGAGTTAAGTACGGCCATTGAAAGAATTAAAAATAAATATCCGGCCTTTTCAGATATGTCTTCAAATCCTGAAGATTATAGACTTGGAAGTTTTAATTTCGATTCAGAAATCGACAGACAAAAGAAAGAAGGAAATGCAAGGATGGGCTTCTCCTATAAAAACTTAACTGTTTATTCAGTCAATGGCGGAACATTTTGTAATCCTAGAAATATGAAAGTCATCTGGATGTGTGGGGCCGGAGTTCCAGAAGGAGATAATTGGGGCGCAAATTCAAACAATAATGGTTGTTATCAACGAGTGACGACAACACCTTGTCAGGAAAAATAAGTATGAAAAAAAATTATCGACTAAAATTAAGTCTCATCTTCCCGATTATACTTTTTACTTCTCAAGCTTTCGCTGAATGTGAATCCATGACTCCCCTTTTGGGTTTTGAAACAAAGACCTCCCCCTCTATTAATCTCATCACAAATGAAAATCTTTTTAATAGTGTTTCTGAAAGTCAACTTCGTTTCACTGCTCCCTATTTCAAAGCTTCAGAAATTCTTCTTGGAAAAATAAGAAAGGCAAACTCACCCTTTAAAAGTGCCATGCGTCCCCTCTATGCTTGTTATAATTCAACAAATCCCTCACAAGGTTTCTCTCTTTCAAATATCCATGGAATTTGCCCCTCAAATTTAAATGAACACCTCCTTGGATATGCTTGGAAGTCTACAAGAATTCAGGGGAAAAATCATTTAGGAGAAATCTATTCTTGCAATGGAAAATTCTCTGTAAACACTTCTGAAAATATTCCCGCCGGATGCACGAACTACATCGGTTTTGGTTTTGTCGGCATTTATAATGGAAATGATTTTGATAAATATTTTATTCCTGCTGAATATCTAAGCCTCAAAGGAGACACTTCATTTGATATAAAAAATAAACTTCAGGCCATTATTGGTTGGCAGGATCAAGGTAAATGTAATTGGCTTAACCGTAATAATACCGCTACCATTAATTTAGGATCGGCCAAAGCGGCCCTCTTATCGCCTCAATACACAAAAACAACTATACTCGATTTAAAATCAGATATGGATAGAGTAAGACTCGGTTTGTCCTATCTTATGGGCAGCGGTAACGTCGATAGTGATCAAAAACCATCAAAGTTGCGGGCCTCTAAGTCGTGTCTTTTTTCAAACTCAGATAGTATTGTAGGAAAAACGAGTTCTGGTTGGAGCATGCCTGAATTTGATATCAACGATGCCTTTTGTAATGCACGAAATGGAGGTCCTTTTTTTGATACCCTAGGAAATCTAATTCCTGGACAACACTTTGTTTCGCGTAATTCTTCGAACTCTGCCTTAAGTTTTAGTTCACGGGCATCTAGGGAGACCCTCACATTATCAGAGGAGGGAATTAAATTTTTATTTAAAGGAGCGGCCGATTGGTCTGACGATTTTAAATTATTCAGTAATCCCAATGAAAAACTTCATCCTAGTCACAACCCTACAGGTAAAGGCCCCTATTTTGCGAAAACATTTACGGCCTCACTTTCCCTTAATAGCTACGACGCTCTCGTTTTAAATTACAGACATAAACTCCTTCAAAATATTTATTCTTTTCACCCGGTAGACACTGGTGTTAAGACCTCAAATCTAAGCTTATGTGGAAAAGGAGACTATACTTCTTCTTCAATTCCAAACTTTGCAGATCAAGTGGCAATACTCGAGGGTCTAGCTCCTGGCGAGCTTTTGCTGCTAAGAAATGCGATCGAAGTGGAGAGAAAGGGAGAAGGAGTAGTTGCAGTAGATGATGATCTTAAAAAAATTTACTTTGCCGTAAAATGTGATTCAGGCGAAGCAAAAATTTTCTCACAATACTCTCCATTCACGACAACACATCTAAGAATCGGCATCACGGGAACATATAAAAAACCATTTGATCCTACTAAAGATGGCTGTTTACGCCAAGATGATAACACGGCTTGTTCGAGCAATATTATCCCTGGTTCATGGTATGATGGCCTAGATCAAAATGGAAATAAAAGACGTATAAAAGCAGGACTCCCTTGGGGATGCCCTATCGATACAAACGGCAAAGTCTCTTGCTTTTTTGCTCTCGGCATTCCTTTTATGAATCAGCAAACAGATTTTGCAGTTCCAAGGGGAGGAACAGGAGTTCCAGGAAGTGGAACACCTATCAAACAAATCTCTCAGTTAGTCTTAAATGTAAATACACTCGAGCTTGTCAATCCGACAGAGCTCAATATCACGAATGATTATGAAAATTTTTCTGGCGCTATAAATAGAGCTTCTCCCCCTCTTAAAATGCCCATACTGGAAATGGGGAATGCTCCAAACTTTAAAACAGACTTAAGAATTATGAATCCATTTAAAGCTATTGGCACTCCTGCTTCAATTGAAAATCAGGATATACTCTGGCAAATTAAAAGAGAAATATTTACAAAGTGGAAAAATTCAATGGTGCTTCCAGGCCTCTGTCCTTCTATGAATTATTGGGGATGGTTTCCTCTCTATCAACAGGCATACTCCGCAACAAAGGTAGCAGGGATAGAAAAAATATGCCAAGGCCAAAATATTGATAACAATGAATTTCTAAGTAGGTTTTCACTCGATGCTATCAACATTGGAACAGAAGTTCATATGCTGACCAATATTGAATTACTCATTGAGGATTTTAAAATAACAGGACTCAGAAAGAATTAAAGTAGGTCCTTATATTCTTCCTTCCCTTTAAGAAACTCGACAACGTTTTTAACTTTCTGCGCTTCGTTTTTAGGAACAATGATGAGGGCCTTTTCATTGGCCACAACAATCAGATCGTTTACATTAATAAGAGTTGTAAAAAGCCCTGGCGTATAGACAATATTTCCTTCGGCCTTTTCAACGTAATACCCTTCGCTTTGTACAAAAGTATTTTTTTCTTGTTTTTCAACCACGGCCTCAAGAGCATCCCATGAGCCTAAATCATTCCAATCAAAACGCGCAGGAATCACCATCACTTTTTTTGACTTTTCCATAATAGCGTAGTCGATAGAATTTTTAGGAATCTGATTATAAATTTTTGTAAGCTCAGTGAAATCATCAATATTTTCACAAAGTCCTTTATAAAATTGAAAAGTTTCTGGTGAATGTTTTTCAAATTCTTCTAAGAGAACTCCAATCTGGGCCACAAACATGCCCGCATTCCAAAGAAATTTCCCGCTGGTCAGGTAGGATTTTGCAACTTCAAAACTCGGTTTTTCTCTAAAGCATTGGACATTAAAAATATTTTTCTCAGTTTCCAATCCTTTTTCAATATAACCAAATCCTGTATGGGGAAAAGTGGGAGGAATCCCAATAGTCACAATGGACTCGTGTTTAAAGGCCGTCTCATAAGCTTCATGAATCACAGAACGAAAACCATCAGCATTTAAAATCACATGATCAGAAGGAACAATCGCTACAACATCTGAAAGATTTGCTCCTTTGGCCATAAGGGAGGCAAGAGAAAGTAAAATACAAGGGGCCGTATTTCGTCCTGAAGGTTCAAAAATAAGAGCATGCCTTCCGACTAAATCCTCACTCGCCTCGCGAGCAAGACTATCTTGCTCCTTAACAGTGACAATGAAACGTTTAGGAACTTCAACAAGCCCCTCAAAACGCTCTAAGCTTTGCGCAAGAAGAGATTTATCGCCAATGAGGCTTAAGTATTGCTTTGGTTTTTTTGAAGTTGATTCAGGCCAAAAACGTGTTCCTTGCCCACCGGCCATGACGAGACAATAAAGATTCGCATTAACGAAAGAAGTCATAGGTATTCTCGAAGGTAAATTGAAAATCAGTCAAAACGGCCAATGACATAATCTTGGCCCTGAAAGAGAGATTTTTCTTTGATAATATATTCTTTAGCTTCACTAACAGAAGTAAACACACCTAAACTCACGCGGTACCAAGTCTGCCCTTTGAGTTCAACTTCGTTAATAATGGGATCATACCCCCTAATACGAAAACCATCTGCAAATTTTTCGGCCTCAGAAGTCGTCTTGTGTGAACCAAGTTGAATGGTAAATTTCCCTGAGTATTGATCTTTTTTCGGCGGCGCTTTTTCTTTAAGAGGAGTTGATAAAAGAGGTTTCACTTCAGGAAGCTTCACCCCAAAAGGAGTTTCAACTTCCTTATGCTCTTTTGCAGGCAGCTTTTTTTCGGTCTCTAATTTTTTTAATTCTTCTTCTAAACGAGCATGAGTATCAGTAAGGCCATCTTTTTTTTCTTCAGGTTCTTTTTTTTCAACTGCTGCACTATGGGCCGTTTCACCATGAACAGGTTCACCATGAGTCGGTTCAGCATGAGTAACTTCGCCATGAGTGGCCTGCCCATGAGCTGTTTCAGGCAAAGTCTCCGAAGAACTTTCGCCCTTCTTCTCTTGAAGAATTTTATTAATCTCTTCTTCTTTTGCACTCATTAATTCGATTTTTTGTTTGTCTTCAGGACTAAGCCCCGACATCTGGTAAGAATAATTCTTTCCAATTTTTACACCGAAGACGAAAGATGTCACTGCTATCAAAATCATAAAAATGAAAATGAGAGCTACTTCTTTTTTTGCAAACACGTAGAGTTTTGTTTTTTCATCCATAGATTATATTTTAATTCCCGTTCGTCTTTCATGCAAGAAGCTGGCATGACAAGTTAACCTCAGTCCACTTTTTTTACCAAAGAGTGCTCCAAACGTTCATTAAGTAATTATAACTGAGAAAAAAGATTTTGGCATGTCTTATGCAAAAAAAGCTAGCACCAGCACAGTTTTTTATATTTTCCAAAAGAGGTCCTATGAAAAAAAAATTATTGAATCAAAATGGTCAAGGAGTCATGGAATACGTCATCATCTCAAGTTTAATAGGAATTTTTTGCCTTATGGCAGTCAAGCAATTCGGCCAGGTCATCCAAACCCGGGTGAATTCTATGAAAGAAGAAATTGTTCGTAACATTGATATAAAATAGTGATCGGTACCCTATTTTCCTTTTCTCTACTTGTCATGGTGGCTTTTCAAATTAAGGGAATTTACAGACACAGCGAATGCGTTCAAGACTTTCAAAAAGAAAGTATCAAAAAAAGTACTCAATCCTTGCTTTCAAATGCCCCTTTAACCCCCTCCTTTTTGGCCTGTCAAAAACCTGCTTTTTTCTTGAGAGGTACTCATGAACTACAAAGCTATTTCCCCACAACAAATCAAAAAATTACTCTCAGCCTTAAAGGCCGTCTTGAAAGATGAAAAAGGTCAAATCACACTTCTAGGTTTACTTTTTTCGATGATACTTCTTTCTTATGCCCTTTTTGTCATTTTAAAATGCCAAAAAACCTCTCAAGAAATCAGCTCCCGCCTACAAACTTATCAGTGTTTTCATTATCTCGACGTTGAAACGAATAATTATATTTATTATATGGGCAACCTTAATAAAATTATTTTGGCAGCTTCCCTTATGGCACTTATTCCTCTCACCTCTGCTCAAGGAAAGGCCTTACAGCAAGCGACGATTATTTCTCAGCAAGTTCTCCATTACACCCACCTTAAAAAATTAACTTCAAATGAGTATTGTAAGTTGGCCCAAGGGGGAACGTATCTTAAAAATCTCCCCTATAAAACGAGGGCCGGCATCTTTCTTGAAAGAGGATTTGATGGAACAACAATACTTTCTAATAAGGATTTCAAAGTATGGGTACCAAATGCAACAAAATCTGGTGGGTATTTTGCCATAGAAGGCCTTTACAAAATAAAGGACAAATTGAGTTCAAAGAATACACTCAAAACCAAAGAGGTGAAACTCTTTTAGAGGCCCTCTTATGGATTTCTCTTCTGTGTATGATTCTCAGCGCTGTTATAGGTATTGAAAAAAAATTGAATAAAAAAAATGAAGAAAAAATGAAGGAGTTTACAAGTGAGTGGAATAGAATTGAAAAACAGCGAAAGTAAAAATAGAAAACAAAATTTCAAATTACTTATTTGTCTTATAAGCTCAAATTTTTTGTTTTTTATCCTTTTTTCATTTTTTGGAAGTGAAAGTCCAAAAAATGTTTCTGAAAAAATGGCCACTCGAATTTTTCATGCTGGGTATCAACGACTTAAATTAAATATTTCATCTCACGTGGCCTACGCCGACAGCGATTCTGAAATCCCAATTTCGCTTTATTCGCCAAGTAAAACACTCATTATCTCAAAAGCGTATTTACATCCTCATTTAAAAAAAGAAGTTTCAAGTTCAGATTTTAAATCTGAAAAAAATGAAGACGAATTCTTGGTTGAAATAAAAGAAGATCAAATTGCTAAGTTAATGACCCATCAAGGAGAAGTTTTGAGTGCTTACCCTCAAGTGGCCGAAGTAAAAAATTCAACAAACAATTTTAAAGAAGGAGAAAGTTATGAAATTAATTTTTAGCATTGTCTGCGCTCTAAGTTTTTCATTAACAATTTTTGCACGGGATATTGTTCTTATCACCTATAACACTTACTATGAAAAAGCAGAACTCACTCAAAAAATTCTTATCGAACAAATTCATATTCCACTGACTCTCATTAAAATGAATAAAAAAGAAAATCCTTGTCTCCTTGAAACACAAGCGGCCTTTCATATTTGCATTGATGAAAATGAAGAGATGATTATTTTAAAAAAAGATGAAAAGCTCGCTAAAGAAGCTTTTGCTATTTTTCAAAAAGGGCTCACAAAATGAAAAGAGAAATTCTACAAAGAGCAAAAAAAAGCGAAGAAAAAATCAGATTTTTTCTTCGCTTTGATGAAATTTTTAAAAAAACTTACTCGTGGATTTTAAATTTAGGAGTTGATCCTTTATTCTTGATCTCTTTCTTTCTTTTTACACCATTTTTAGCAATTTTATTTCTTCTGCGATTTTCAGTCTTTTTTGATCTAGAAACCATAAAACCTCTCCTTCAAATGAACTTATTTAACTGGGGCAACTTAACCACAAGACGGCAATTTGTCAAAACTTTCTTAGGCTTGGCCTTGATTCTTCTTAGTTCAACAACTTGGGGCATGAATAATGAAGACGAGAACATCATCATTTCAACAGGGGAACATAAGGAACTTGAGCTTAAAGAAATGCAAAAATACACGCTAAGTAACTCTGAGTGCCTCACCCACAAATTTATTCCAAAAACAAAGACGATGCTCCTTAAGGGAAATAAGGTTGGCTATGCAGAATTGGTTGTTTGGAATAAGAATAAGCAAAAAAAGACATATCGCGTCTATATTTTAACGAAGCAAAAGCAACTTCAAATCCTTCACCTCGTCCAAACAATTGAGTCCACAAATCTTAAGGCCGAAGTGGCCGGGCCTTATTTACTTATGAAAGGCGAATTAGATGCTCTGAATGACTATCTTCTCATCAAAAAACTCGAAAAAGAAAATAAAGACGTCCTGCAGGCCCAAGGAACCCTCTCCCCTAAGCTTAGAAATCAACTTATTGCGGAAGTCTACACTCGCCTTCTCGGAGAATACTTAGATCGTTTTGGCTGCAAGGATTTAAATTACTCGGTAATTTGTGAATACTCGCAAAGTCATCCTCCGAGTAAAGAAACTCTCGAGGAACTCAAGAATCGTTTTAGTATTGATTTTGTGGCCATAAAAGATATCAAAGAAAAAAACTATCTTGTGAAATTAAAATTAATTCAGATTGAAAAACTTGATGGAGAAGAATTAAATCTTGGCCTTGATAAGATCTCTGGAAATTTAGGTGAATTATTTCATGAAGGCCTTATAAGCATTATTGAAAAAAATCAATTTTTATTAAATAAAACAAAAGTCCATCTTTCCACCTTGGCCGAGCCCGAAACAGTAATGAGAATAGGTCAACCAGCAGAAATTGATGTTGGTGCAGAAATATCCTTTCCTACAGCAAAAAACAAAGGCGATAGCGTCGTTCAAAGCACTGAGTGGAAGTTTGCAGGACTTAGAATAAAACTCGACTTAAATCAAAGTGGCGATCAATTTCAAGTTAATTTTAATACAGAATTTTCAAGGCCAGTTGATAACGATACAAAAATATCTGGAAGCAAAGAAAAATCTTCATTAAATCTTACTTTAAAAAAACCAATTCAACTTTTTCAAATTGGATTTAAAACTGATGGGGAAAATACCTCGGCCCTTCCTTGGTTAAGCGCAATTCCGATTCTTGGTGAATTATTTAAATCAAAATCAACTCAATCAAATTATAAAAAAATCAGCGGCGTAATTATTCTGGAAGAATATGAATCCTAAATTAAAATCCTACAATCAAACAGAACATTCTTCAACACTTCCCCCTCTCACAAAAGAGCTCTTATTTGCCCATTTTAAAGAATGTTATTTAAAAAGCTTAAGTAAAAAAGAAGAAAGTCCTTTCGAGGAAATTTTAGCGCAAACCTGTTACGAACAAGACGTCGCCGAACTTAATCAAGAAATAAAAGATGATTTCTTTCACTGGTATATGAACATTCACCATTTAGATTTTCTTTCATCATATATTGAAAATCCACATCTTAGAGAACTCATTATTCATAACAGCTTTGAAGGCCAGATTGAAACCGAAAAGAGATTAGAAAATTTGAACTTTACACTTTTACCTCACGACTATCAATTGGCACTAGAAGTATTGGCCCTTCGCCATCATATCGCCTGGAATTTTAGTAAGCCTTTTGCCAGTTTTCCAATTGAGTTAAAAGGTGAACAATACCGGGCAACACTCATCCATGAAGGAATTTCTCCCAAAAATAAATCCAAGTTATTTTTAAGGCGACTTTCAAAAGAAACTTTTTCATTGGAAAAATTTAAAATAGATGATGAAACAGGACAATTTCTAAATAAGGCCATTCAAGAAAAAAAGAATATCCTTGTGGCCGGAGCAACAGGATCTGGTAAAACAAGTTTCATGCGCACTCTCCTTAAAGCAATCTCGGCCAATGAACATTTAGTGATTATTGAAGATACGCATGAACTCATCGAAGCGCATCCGCACGCGAGTTTTCTTCTTGGAGAAAACCTTCCTCATAAAACACTTAAAGATCATTGTGCTTATGCCCTACGTATGCGCCCTGATCGAATTATCATTGGCGAAATGCGCTCTGAAGAAGTGGTGCCTTTTGTGCTCGCCATGAATACCGGCCATAAAGGACTTATGAGCACTGTGCACGCAAACTCTGCCTCAGACTCACTTCACCGTTTGGCACTTCTTTTTACTCTTTACAGTCAAAATGAAAATCTTTCCTATGAATTAATCATGAAACTCATCTGTCAAAATATCGATTATGTTGTTTTTTTAAAAGAAAGAAAGATTGATCAAATTATAAAAGTACTTGGATCAGAAGGAAATCAACCTTACTTTAATTTTATTTTTGGAAATGAGGATACTGAATAAGTTTATGGCACTTTCTGCCGCTTTAAAAAAATTTTAAAACTCCGTTTTGTATTATTAGAAATATTCCGAAAACTTAGTCGTATGAATATTATAAAAAACATATTAGTCGGAATTATTTTTCTAACATTGCTAGGACTCGCTTCCTGCGGCAACAAAAGGCCATCACAAAAAAATTTCAAATTCTATTTGGGAAATTCTGCCACTGCTATAAATGGTGGCGCTTACATCGCTTTAGTAACTAACTCCGCATCAGACCCAAAAATCATTAAATTAGATGGCGACAATTCGGCCATCATTCCTCGTGGGACTTACGATCTTCAAGTTATCACCTTTGAAGGGCCCGAAGCAAATTCGGGAGAAATGTATTGTGGTGCCCTTTTAAATACCACCTTCTCTACTTCGGCAGAGACTCTCTCCGTCGGAATAACACAAGCAGATTGCACATTAGCTATGTATCGAAAGGCCATTTTAATATTAAAAACAGGCATCATTCCCAAATGGGATGCAGATCGTTTTGATCTAAGTAAGTGGGGACCATGATGAAAAATGTAATCAATAAATTCATAATTTTTTATAGCAAATTAAGCGCTCTCCACGGAGTGGCCATTACGGTCTGTATTACTTCTGCCATCTCACTTGCGAGCGTCACTATTCCTGGATTTTTTACATTCAGCCCAGGAGCCCCCATTTCATCAAGTGAAATTAATAGTAACTTTGAAAAATTAGCAACCCTCATTCAAGGACAACAATCGCAAACTTTTATGGGAACTTGGGATGCAACTAATAACCTTCCTGATTTAAGTGGAACAAGTCCTGTCTCAGGGGATTATTATGTTGTTTCTGTTGCTGGAACTTTTAACTCTATCCCCTACGCTATTGGAGATTGGATTATTTGGGATGGGACAGCGTGGACAAAAATTTTAGCTCTCACAAATAATCTTGCTCTTACTGGCGGAACACTTACAGGAGATTTAATTTTAAACACTCAGGCAAAATTTAAAGGGAATGCAAATTACGTCACCCTTAAAGCAAGTTCGGGGTTGGCCGCAGATATCATATTAACTCTTCCAACAAGTGTTGGAACAAATGGACAAGTTCTCAGCACAAATGGAAGTGGTGTCATGAGTTGGACGACTGTAAGTAGCGGAGGGGGCGTTTCAAGCGTGAACTCACAAACAGGAACAATCACCCTCACTACGACTGATATTGCCGAAGGAACCAATCAATATTTCACAACGGCAAGAGCGCTCGCGGCCGTAACCAGTTCCCTTACGGGAAAACAAAACTTAGATGCTACTTTAACGGCCCTTGCTTCTTATAATACAAGCGGAATAGTCACTCAAACGGCCGCGGATACTTTTACGGGACGAACTCTCACGGGAACGGCCAATAGATTAACCATTACCAATGGCGATGGTGTTGCAGGAAATCCAACAATCAATTTAGATACAACTTTATTACCATCTCCTGTCGCGGGCGATACTGGAAAGTTTTTAAAAGCAAGTGGCGCAGATACCTCTTCATGGACAGCGCTTACTTCTTCTGATGTAACAACAGCTATTGGCTTTACTCCAATTAACAAAGTGGGTGATACCCTTACGTCAGGAACATTTACTTACAGCGGCGCTGCTGTTCTTAGAACACTTGATCCCATTGGTGCTACAGACGTTGCGACCAAGCAATATGTAGATGCAGCAGTTGCGGGGGCCATAACAAGTAGTAGCGCATGGACTTCAACTGGAACTCATGTTTACAAAGTGAGTGGAAATGTTGGGATTGGGACGATGTCGCCTACCGCCTCTCTCACTGTCGCAGGAACAGCGAGTTTTGCAGGCACCGTGACCGTTGGGGATATGATTTTGGAAGAAAAAAAGGGAAGTATCCCTTATGCTGTTCTTCTTGGGATTTCTAATACTGGCGACTATGGAGGCGTCATTTTTGGGCGTTCAAATAGCACAGGTGCTGCCATGGGTAGTGTTGCTATTGGAATTAGTAATACTATAGCTACTGACAACGGAATGGCTTTAGGGATTTCAAATAACACAAGTGGATTTGGAGCCGTGGCCATCGGAGTCGGAGTAACAAATAATATTGCAAATTCATTAATGATTGGGCCTTCTGATGCCGCAAAAATGACGATCTTATCTTCGGGTAACGTCGGTATTGGCACAACAACTCCCCTAACTCCTTTAGACGTGAACGGCGAAATTCGCACGAGAGGATCAAGCAACGGTTACATAGGTTTTAAAGCACCGTCATCATCTGCATCGACAACTTACACCTGGCCTACAACGGATGGAGCAAGTAATTATGTTCTCACGACTAATGGTGCAGGTTCACTCACATGGGTAGCTCCTTTTGCAGGACTTACTTCGTCCAATGTGACAACAGCACTCGGTTATACGCCAATTAATAAAGCAGGCGATACGCTCACAGGCACTTTAACTTTTGCTTCGGGAAATTTTACGATTGGACAAAATGCTTTTTTAGTTGTGCCAAATCCAGTGCTTCCAACAGACGCGGTTAACAAACAATACGTCGATAGTTTTGGCCAGTGGACGGCAAGCGGGACTGATGTTTACCGTACTTCTGGAAGAGTCGGGATTGGTATACTTCCAACATCAACTTATTTATTAGAAGTTGCAAGCGATATTTTGCTCGCAGGGGTAAGAGTCGGAAAAGGCGCAGGGTCAATGTCTTCAAACTCAGCGTTTGGATCGAGTGCACTTGGAGCAAATACATCAGGCAATCAAAATACTGCTTTGGGATCTTTCACTCTCAGTAATTCAACAACGGGGACTGGAAGCACTGCTGTTGGAGCTGGGGCGCTTCAAGGAAATACAATCGGCAGTCATAACATCGGTATTGGATATTCAGCAGGCTCTTTAATTACAACAGGATCAAACAACGTAGTGATTGGTTCAAATAATGGTTCTGATATTGCCACGTCTTCAAATAATATTATTATTTCTGATGGTTCAGGAAATCCACGATTGTTTATTAACACCTCTGGTAATATGGGAATAGGAACATTGAATCCTTCCTACTTGCTGGACGTTAACGGAGATGTAAATATTTTTGGCCCAAACTTTCTTCGTATTGGCGGCACTCAAGTTTGCTCAATTTCTGGATGTACTGCCATCTCTGATAGCAACCTTAAAGAAAACATACGTCCTCTTGAAAACTCATTAGAAAATATATTAAAAATTGAAGGAGTCACTTACGATTGGAAAGATAAAAATAAATACGGAAAGGGAAAACAAATTGGGGTTATCGCTCAAGATCTTGAAAAAATTTATCCTGAAGTTGTCGTGACTGATAAAAAAAGTGGCCTAAAATCTGTGGCCTATGATCATTTGATAGCACCTCTCATCGAAGCCTTTAAAAGTATTTATCAAAATGTTACTGAGGTAAAACGTGAGTTAGCATCAGTAAAAAAAGAGAATGCCCTTATGAAAGCGTATCTTTGTGACCGTGATAAAAATGCCCCTTTTTGCAAATAGCTTCCTCTATTTAGGGAGAATACGAAACTCGAAAATTACGAACTGAAAATCCAAGCGCAACAAAACATTTATTAAAGGATTTTCCTGAAGACACCTTGGTATATGCAGATGTGCAATACCCTGTGTTTTCTTTCGGCTCAAAAATCTCGCCACCTACTCCTGCATTTAGAATTTCATAGTTTTCTATCTGAGAAGACAATACCGCTTTGGGGGCATCAGGATGTTGTAAGTTATATTTTTCAATGAGGCCATTTACTTTTTGTATGAGCTGTCTAAATTGCAAATCAGAGATTGTTACTTCAAAATGTTTGAAATTTGCGGTGGCCGCATAAAGAGTCCCTGAAGATCCATCTTGCTTTTGAGCATAATTAATTCCATCCTCCGTCGGGAGACCAGGAAAAAGCTGAAGCATTGCTTTACCACTATATAAATCAAATTTTAAATAAGAATGCTTATCGTGAGTTTTTCGGCCTTGATTAAAGGCCATCACATTAAAGTAAAAAAAACTTTTTGCGACTGGATCTCGAAAAGCAATCACTGCACCGGCCTGACTTGAAGGCCTAATCTTCTTAGGGAAATCAGGAAAAGGATCATCAGCTGAACCTGCAAATCCCTCTTCATAATTTTGACCAAAAGGATACATGTAGGCATGATTAACCTTGAAACCAAATGATAAACGAACTTTTTTATGACAATCAGATCTCGGATCACTACATCCAGAAAAAGGCTTCACCATAAAGTTCGGTGCATTTTGAAAGATCATACTACCTGTTATTGATTTTCCTTTAATACTTCCATCTGAATTATACTGTGTCTCACCTTCTGGTGATGTCAAAAAAATCGAGGTCACTTCATTATCTCTTGTTAATGGATCAACAAAAAAAGCAGCAGCAGAGGGTGGATACCATAAAGATTGAACAGGCCCAGGAGCTTGACTTCCTCCCTCTCTGTAACGGTATTGACCTGCACTCTCTTTACCATCACCATCAATCAATGAAGGTGCCAGATACCAATTGCTCAAATTCTCAGCAAAAGGACCCCAAGATTCCACTGTTTTTCCTGTCATCGGAAATCCGATAAGCTGTTTCCCCCAAGAAGTTTTGCAATCGTATCCCTGAGCAGAAAGGGAGGGGATTATTTCATTTTTACAAATTTTTCCTCTAAATCGACTAAGGATATTCTCTTTTTTAGAAAAGACATCAGTCGCTTGATCAAAAATTGGTTTTTCAATTACACCTGACCCAAGATCGAGATTATAAGGGCCACAGAGATACTTTAATGAAGATTTAAAACTTGAATAGAGCTGAATGCATTTAAGCGCTACAGGTCCAGGCTTGTTGCTGCTATAGATGGCGGTATTACTCCCTGCTGTGACAGGACGAGTGTTACTGAACTTTACTCCGGCAAGACTTACTTTATCCGAACAGAGCCACTGATTTTTAGCAGAACCCTCTCTGTTATAGGCGTCCGTTCCAAAAATCTCTACGCAGCTTGATTGCGCTTTTGTCATTTTTGTTTTGATAACAAGGCCATTATCTTTTTTTGAACAAAGAGAAGTTGTTTTCCAACCTAAATTCGGTACACCAACACTGTTCATAAGCGCAATGGAAACGCAATTCATATTGGAAATGGGGCCAGATATAGACCACTTCATATCGCTCATATCGATATCGTCAATGGCCAAGGCCAAATGAGTGCTTGAAAGTAAAACTATACAAATGAAAGCAAAATTATAAATGAGAAATTTCAGTTTTATAGTATAAGAATAATTTTTTGCATTCATAATACACACCCCTATTCTTTTTAGGCACCGAAACGCCTTTCAATTATTTTAAGTCAATAGAGCTTAAACTACAATTGAGCATATTTTTTGCTCGAGAAAAAGCTAAACTTTTTTACCTAATAATAAGAATTATTCAATTTATAATGTGTAATTTCAAGGCTTAATGATTATTCTAAAGGATAGTTTTCATACTTGCCTCAAATTTATCCATACGGTTCCTCCCGCTTAGGGCCGCCCCTAAAATGGGGCAGTTCAAAAAGGCAAAATTTTGATGAGTAAAAAAAGGAAGATTTAATGATAAAAGAAGCTTATCGACAGTGCTTTATTTTCATCCGTTCTTGAGAAAAACTAAGATCGATGACTTCAGATTCGGAATCTTTTGCATCAACTTTAGTTAAACCTTGATTTACCTGAGAAATCATTTTTTTCATTTCATAAATCATTTCGCTAGAAGCGAAAGCTTGCATTCCTTCAAAAATATCATCTAAGTATTTTTTAAAGACATGTCGTTTTTCATAAAAAATCCTGTAATCAAATTTACAGGCAAGATCCATCGGTTGCTTGACTTCATTGACATCAATGCTGTCGCGTAAAACATCAAATAGTCCGACCGAAGAAAGGAAAACTAGATATTTTTTTTCTTTCACATCATTTGAATTTTTTAAAATTTGAATTCAGGTTTCCTAATCAATAAATCTCACGAGATTATTTTTCTTTGTTTTATTCTCACCTTCTCTTAAAGTTTCTATCTCATTCATCGTTTGCTGCCAGTCTAATTCTGGATTGACAATATCAGCTAGACCAGTAAGCAAACCTAATGCTTCCAAAACATTAAAAACTTTTCCAAATCCAACACTAGCATCACCACCTTCTATTCTACTTAACGCAGTTTTTGAGATGGAAGATTTGAGGGCCAACTCTATTAAAGACATTTTTCTTCGTTTTCTAGCAATACGAATATTAGGGCCTAACTTCTTTGCCTCGATCTCTGATTTTATAAATAACTTCATTTTTTCCAAGTTGATATAATTCCTACTTATGGATAAAAAGACTATATTGGGGAAAAATGTGCAAAAAATGACCGTATATGGGAAAATTAATTCAAAATTACTTAAGTAATTTCAAACGCTTAAGACACCTATTGTCTTTTACTTTCAAAGACAAAAAATTAATAAAAAGAAAAGTGAAAGAGCTGAAGGTCATATGATAGATTTGATTGAGGAGATTATATGCTTCAAACTGCAAAAGAAAAAAATTTAGCATTCTTCAATCAAAAATTAAGTGAACTTCTAAGCGATCCTCTGTATACGTATAAATTTGTTGTCATTCACGGTGAGCAGATAAAGGGTTCTTATGATACTTTTTCTGCAGCTCTTGAGTTTGCTGTTGGCAATTTTCCTCAAGAAGAATTTGTTATCCAGCAAGTTTTGAATCAAGCAGACCAAATTAATTTTTTGCGTTCGGCAATATGAAATATGTCACATCTCTGCCATTTTAATTACTCCGCTAACCTTAATCCTCAACCATTAGTTCCTACATCTGTAGGAATTATGCAAACTCCCCATTCCTTAATGATTTCAGGTTTCAATCTTCTCATTGAAGTTACAACCGCCTCAGCTATTGTGAATCAAGCACGAACTCAAACATTAAGAAGGGCCATTCCCGTTATGGCCCATTTCGACACTGGGGCAAGTCTCACGACGATAGACGCACAACTTGCTACTCATCTTGGGATTATCTCTACTGGCTCCAGTCCCATTTCTACTGCAAACGGGATTGCGAATACTCCCAATTATGCAGTAGATGTTTCATTTATAAACACACCTTTAAAGTCTATTGTGAACCTCCAAGTGAGTTCCTGCAATTTAGCTCATTTCAACTTATCACAAGCACTCAGTAATCCAAGCGATCCAAGAAATTTTGGTGTTCTTATTGGCCGAGATATCATGTCTCTTTGGAACATTGTTTGGAATGGCCCAACATCAACTGTTTTAATCTCAGATTAGAAAAGGTCGCTTATATGCCTACCGAGTCTCCATTTAAAATGAAATATCAAATTCTTGGACTCTTCACAGGGAAAATAGCAAAACTAAAAAACGATAAAGAAAGTGCAATCACAAAAAAACCAAGAACAACTCTCATTATAAAAAAAGATTCAATCACTCATGATGAGTTCGCCGATAAAAAACATCATGGTGGAGAAATGAGAGTTATTCATCATTATTTTCAAAAAAATTACTCTTACTTGAAAGAAAAATTTCCCGACATCGCCGATCGTTTTGTCCCGGGATCATTTGGTGAAAATATTTTGACTGAAGAACTGATTGAAGAAGAATTGAACATCGGAGATATCTACCAACTAGGGACAGCAAAAATTCAACTGACCGTTTGTAGAAGACCTTGTGCTGTGATTAATTACGCCTATGATGACAATCGTATCCTTAAAGAATTAATTACAAGTGGAAAAACGGGCTGCTTTTACCGCGTCCTTCAAGAAGGCGAAGTGAAACTAGATGATGAATTAATTTTTTTAGAAAGACCCTATCCCAATATGCCGCTTACTAAACTCCATGAGCAGGGGTATGGGACCAACCCATTTTCTGATCGCGAGTTTTTAAAGCAATGTTTAAACACGGGACTCATGGATAAAGAATGGAAACTGAAAATTGAAAGTGCGCTTTCTAAATAAAATGATCAAGATTCTTTTACTCAACTATAAATTCTTTCGTTAAAAAGTGACTTCGGGCCGGCCATCTTTGACGTCTTGAATAAAATCCTCATCTGTCTTACAATTTTTTAATCATATGAATAAACAATCTTTTTACGTCACAATTTTTAATACATTTATTGGAGTGATTACTTCTTTTTTCATTAAGGATGATGGCCTTGTTGCATGGTTAATTGGCTCTCTTGTTGTTGGGACCATTGTTTATGTCGAACGATCATGGATAAATGAACACATTTTTAGATTTAAAAAAAAATTTGCCATTGCCGGATGCATTTTTTTAATAACAGTTTTTCTTGTGGGACTTTATTTTTCAACTGAACTTATACGTAAAACCTCTGCCGTTATTGAAAGTACAAGCGTTTTTCTTAATGGAATTAAAACGGGTGATTTTGGGGCTTCTTACTTTCGAATGTCCATTGCTTCACAAGATAGCTATCCCATCATTTTATTTTTGGCCGATCATGAGAAGGGACGTGTTTCCATTCAGGATTTTACAATTGAGCAAGTAACTTTTAATCAGTTTGATAAAACAAAAGCTATGGCAATAGTCTCGAGTCCATTTAAAATTTATGGGCGTGAAACTCTGAATTTAGAGCTCGTAAAAGAGGAAGGGCAATGGCGAGTTGTCTTTAGTAGAAGTACCCTAATTGCAAATAAGTCTGCCCCGATTAAACCAAAGAAAAAATCTCAGCCGAGCATATTTAAAGCGCTCTTTGGGGATTAAGCTAAATTCGATATTACTAAATTAAAATTTATGATATCAAAATCAGAGCAAACTGCATTTACTATAAGAAGCTTGCTCAAAAGATTATCTATGGGCGAAGCTTCTTATAAAAATGTTTGGGTTAATGCTGTGATATAAATTTAGAAGAAAAAAACTTCTCTCTGCTTTGAATAGAATTATTATCTGACTCGATAACTTCCTTTTGAGCTAGACAATGATGAATCATCCTTTTATCATTTTTTTTATTATCCAAAGGATAAGAATGTTCATGAGCAAAAAGATTTGTTGATATAAAAAGCATAAGCGCCACTGTTAATTTCATAAATACTCCTTTCGTAACACTCTCGGTTACACTTAAGTAGCTTTCCAACTTTTATGAGTGAACCTAAGTGAGAAAATCTTACATTAGAAAGTAAAATGGTCAAAAATGCTAGAGTGTCAGATCAGATATGAAGCAATACATATTAAGGAATGATAATTTTAGTATTTACCCATTGCAAAATTTTGGTTGCGATTTGAATTATCGTTTCAACATCAATTGCCTCAAGATCGATAACTCCTTCTTCATATCTTCTTATAGTCGCATATTCAGTTAAACTTGTGATGTCTCGATCAATTGGAAAATCACTATTTTCAGGAATTTTATCAATCAAAACTCCTAGATCGTGAGTTAAAGGTAGAGGGATTTGAGTAAAGCAAAGATACGCTTTAATTGATTTTTCAACAGATTGCTCTGCATGATAACAAATATTTTCTTTTCTTCCTTGCCCAAAATTATTAAAAAGAACTTGAGCAGATAATAAATCTCCTTCAGCTATTTTTAATAATTCAAAAGCATATTCAACTTTATACTTTCTTTGTGAATAAAAATTCATTTAATCTTGATCCTTTCGTTTATAAATAACTCTCCCAAAATTTTTTGCCTCAAAAAAAACTCCACCTATCTCTGATTTTATTTTATAATTAGTAATATCTATTACTAAAAAATCGATCGGTATTTTAACTTCTTGAGATAAATTAGATATCTTCTTATAACTCTCTTTAATATCCGAAATATTGTCAACTATAACAGCTATATCTAAATCTGAAAATTTAGTCATCTTATCGGTGGCAGCAGAACCAAAAAGAATGACTACTAAAGGATTAATTCTTTCAAGTAATTTCAATAAAACTAAATTAACAATGTCTTCAATTTCTTTAGGTGAATAATATGAAGCTAAAAATTTTTCACTTACCATTATTTATACTAACCTTATAATAATACAACTTTATAATAATTATGAAATCAGACTTAGTCGATGCTTATTTCAAATAGTTTAAGAAAGTGTAACTGGACAGCGTGCAAAAGATAACTGGTCAAAGCCCGAAGCAGATTTTGAGGCAGTTTCCGAGGAGCGACTGAGGCTTGGCCCGCCAAGCCGCAGGGAGAGACGAGGGAAATGACTCGATGCCAGGACGGCACTTTTGAAAGATGCGAGGGATTTGACCAGTTACAAGAAAGTTTTGAAGTCTATCATGATCGAATCAGTAAGTTCCTGCCAAAAAAGTGAAGTTCATGCTGGGCCAAACGCCCCTCTTTATAAAAAAACTTTCCATCGAAAACAACATCACTATAAAGATGTTTTAAAAAAGTGCGATCCCCTTCCCACAAAGGAAGATCGAGTATTTTATCATTGGGTATCCACTGAAGTTTTCCTTCAGGATTTTCCGCTTTCATTTCGCCTGAGTAATTATCAGCGCGATAGACAAAAACCATCCAATCTCTTTTTAATTTATCAAACTCGGGAAAAATCAAAGTTCCTTTTAAAATAATTTCAGAAATGGTGAGGCCACTTTCTTCAAAGACTTCGCGCTTGGCACACTCAAGAGGAGACTCCCCTTTTTCAAATTTTCCACCAAGGCCATTATATTTTCCGAGATGCTCATCTTCCTCGCGCTTACAACGATGAATCATAAGCGTTTTACCGTCTTTCACAATATAAACGAGGGTTGCTAATACCGTCACGTTTGTTAGCTTAGGAGGAGGGCATTGTGAAGCTCTCTGGCCACAATCTCCGACGACGAAGAAGGAACAAGAAAACTAATACTATGAGATGAAACTCCCATCTGAATCATGCGCAGAGGAGGACGGCCTGAATTGATAGCAGCAAAAATATCAAAAATTTTATTCGTTGTAACATCCATCTCATTGCCCACTAAGGAAATAAGAGTAAGGTCTTCTTCGGTTTTTACGTAAGCAAATTCAGAAAGATTAGCAATGACTTCTTCACTTAAAAATTTCTGCTCGGGAACTAGAAAATTCACATGATTCCCTCGAAAGCTTAAAAAATCTGTAGGGATTTTTTGCTGAGCGATGATGTCATAAATATTTTTACTAAAAAGTGCGGTCGGAAGAATTTCATTATTTTCAACTGTCACAAGTGTTTGCTTGTTCATAACAGCAAGAGCACGCAGATAAGGAAGATTTGAAACAGACGAACGTATCCACGTTCCCCCTTTTTTATGTTCAAGACTCGAGCCAACAAAGACGGGAATATTTTCTCTCATCGCAGGAAGGAGTGTCTTAGGAAAAAGAATTTTTGCTCCAAGATGGGCCATCGTCGAAGCTTCATCATAACTAAGCTCCGGAATAATTTTTGCCTCAGGAACAAGACGAGGATCAGTAGTGGCCACCCCAGAAACGTCCGTCCAAATTTGAAGAACTTCTGCTTTAATCACTTCGGCCATTAAGGCCGCCGAAAAATCAGAGCCTTCACGTCCAAGGGTTGTTGTTTCTCCCTTTAAAGTAGAACCCACAAAGCCTTGAGTGACGACAATCGTTCGTTCATCGACAAGCAAAGGGATGAGATGTTCTTCTGCTGCTTCTTTTGTTAAATCCATTAAGGGCGCAGCACGCCCCCAGTCTGAATTTGTTTTTAAAATTTTGCGAATATCAACAAACTGAACACGCTTATGGTTTCCAAAGTTTTGTGCTAGGCAATCAGCAAAAAGAAGCGAGGAAATACGTTCACCTAAAGAATAAATCTGATCCATAATTCGAGGAGAACATTCGCGAAGCTTAGAAACACCTTGAACTAAGTTCAACGCTTCAGAAAAAACTTCATCAAGATCAATTTGTGCTTCCTTAGAAAGATTCAATTCATTGGCCATTTTCTGATGACGATTTTTAATCTCTTCTAAAATTTTGACAGCAGAACTTTCACCATCATTGAGAGCAGCACAGGCCAAACGCTCAAGCATGTTTGTGGTATTGTAAGTCGCAGAAATAATCACGATACGAATATCAGGAAAACTTTTAACGACCTCAGCGCAACGGCTCATGCTCTCAGCATCTTTAACTGAACTTCCGCCAAATTTTGCAACAATACCATTTCCCATAAAAACCTTAAGCTCTTGTTAATTTTTTATAAGTCACACGGTGAGGAACAAGGGCCTTATCCCCTAAACGGCGGCGCTTATCTTCTTCATAATCGGCAAAGTTTCCTTCAAACCAAACGACCTGACTCTCTCCTTCAAAAGCAAGAATGTGAGTGGCAAGACGGTCAAGAAAATAACGATCGTGGGAAATAACGACGGCACAACCTGGGAATTCTTGAAGAGCTTCTTCAAGGGCCCGAAGAGTATTCACATCAAGATCGTTGGTCGGTTCATCGAGAAGAAGAACGTTGCCACCCTCTTTAAGTACAGTCGCAAGGTGAACGCGATTTCTTTCCCCACCCGAAATTTGTGTGACATTTTTTTGATGATCATCACCACTGAAATTAAATTTTCCTAAATAGGCGCGCGCATTGATTTCACGATTACCCATTTTAATAAGTTCAAGGCCACCAGAAACAAGCTCAAGAATAGTTTTCTTAGGATCAAGATCGCGCCCTTGATCGACGTACGCGAGTTTTACAGTTTCACCAATTTTAAAAGTTCCTTTATCAGGTTCTTCTTGGCCTGTAATCATTTTAAAAAGAGTTGTCTTACCAGCACCGTTTGGCCCAATAATCCCAACAATTCCCCCAGGAGGAAGTTTAAAAGTTAAATTTTCATAAAGAACTTTTTCACCAAAAGCTTTGGCAATTTGATTGGCATCAATAACCACATCACCAAGGCGTGGCCCTGGTGGAATAAAAAGTTCTGTTGTTTCATTACGTTTTTCAGTTTGCTCTTGAAGACGTTTTTCATAATTAGAAATACGCGCTTTCGATTTAGCTTGGCGAGCTTTAGGAGAAGAACGAATCCAGTCTAACTCATCTTTAAGAGACTTTTGACGTTTGCTTTCTTGTTTTTCTTCACTTTCAAGTCGTTTTGTTTTTTGTTCCAACCAACCAGAATAATTACCTTGATAAGGAATTCCTGAGCCACGATCAAGTTCTAAAATCCAACCGGCCACATTATCAAGAAAGTAACGATCGTGAGTAATCGCAATAATCGTTCCCTTATAATTTTGAAGATGCTTTTCAAGCCATAGCACAGTTTCAGCATCAAGATGGTTCGTAGGCTCATCTAAAAGAAGAATATCAGGTTCACTTAAAAGAAGACGACAAAGGGCCACACGCCGCTTTTCCCCTCCCGAAAGTGTGCCTGCTTTTTGATCCCCTGAAGGGCAACGAAGAGCATCCATTGCTAATTCTAAACGACTATCAAGTTCCCAAGCATTGCAGGTATCAAGCTGATCTTGAAGTTTAGCTTGTTTATCAAGAAGCTTATTCATTTCATCATCGCTCATGGGCTCAGCAAATTTTGCATTAAGATCATCAAAGGCCTTCAACAAATCAACAGTGCCCTGTACACCTTCTTGAACTATTTCTTTGACTGTTCTATTAGGATCAAGTTTTGGCTCCTGCTCTAAATAACCAGTGGTATACCCCTTTGAAAGAGTCACTTCTCCTAAAAAATCTTTATCAATACCGGCCATAATACGAAGTAAAGTTGATTTACCTGAGCCGTTAAGCCCAAGGACACCAATTTTTGCGCCATAATAATAAGAAAGCGAAATATCTTTTAAAACATGTTTTTGATTATAAGCTTTTCCAACTTTATACATTGAATAAATAATTTGTTTGTCATTGGTCACAGTGGCCATTTTCGATCTCCCTTATGTCGTTGTCTAGGTTGTTTTAAGCTAGTATAGGCACGAAGCTTATTCAATTAAAAAAACATGAAAGAGACTAAAAAGATAAACGAAATAGGCAGACAAAAACCCAAGGCACAAAATGATAAATTTACCGACACTGAGAGTCTTAAGAAATGATTCAAAAGCGGCCTCTTCTAAAGCTTTTGATTGGGCCAATAATTCCTTTAATTCCCCCTTTAGGGGAATCCCTTTGCTTTGCCAACGCTCAAGAAGATCTCGCCCCCTTGAAAAAAGAAAAAAAAAGCGCTTGTCTTTTATGGCCAAGGTTTCAACAATCCCTGATTCTTGTAATGACAAACGCACAGAAAGTCCGGCCTCGGCCAAAATGAGAAGGCCATAAAAAGCAGAATAGATTTGATCAAAATAACGGAAATTTTTTTGCCGTAAAAAATAAAATAAGAAAAAATAGGAAAGTATTCCTCCGCATTGTAAAAAAATCATGAGTGCGACTGTTGAGAAAGCTAAATGCAGCTCTAAAAGACCTACGCTCAGCCCTACAAACACCCATGTCACCAACGCAATCAGAATAAATTGAGCAAGGCCTCCCCAAAATTCTTTACGGATTTTATTTTCAAATTGCAGATCTTTTAAAAGCGCTTCACGTAATTCTAAAATCGTGGTTCGAAGAGGGGAACCAAATCGCCTAGCATAATCTAAAACCCGCTCGGTTAAAGAAGTATAAAATTTATACTGAAGAAGTTCATAACGCCCTAGGCTCCCCTTGGTAAGTAACTCCATTTCAATTTGAGTTAATAATTTAAGTAGACCTTGCCCATTTTTAAGGGAGACATGCCCTAAAATTTTATGCCACCAATACTCAAAACGGTCACTTAAAAATGTCCAAAATCGCTCAGGCAAAAAAGAAAGGATAAAAGAAATGGCCAGTGTGCAAATAAATATTTTTAACATACTTAAATGACAGCAAAGCCTATGCCAAGAAAGAAGAGAGCGTCATTGACGATCAAAGACAGTTATGACAGATTAAAACAATGCATCAATCTAATTTTAACGAGCTTCAAATTCAAGCAAATCTTTCTCGTGGCGGCCTTCGTGAAAGACGTCTTTTTCTTGAAGTACAAATCGAAAAACTTCGTTTTATTTGTGATCAACTCAATCCCTATGAACCGATTCCTGAGTTTCTCAAAAAAGAATTAAGACTCATTGGAATGGCAGAACTTCTTGATGGCAGCTATGATCCATTCGCTTTAACTAACAAACTCCTTCTTCAAATGGAAAATTCTCTCGAAGAGTTAGAACTTTATAAAAATGCCTGAACTTATTTTTTCGACTTTACCAAAATGCCGTCTTCATCCTGCCACTCTACGCGCCTTTAAAGATGGCCATCCTTGGGTAACCATCGATTCTTTTAGTAAACGCTTTCCAACACACACTTCGTACATTATTGGAACGAATGAAAAAGGCCATGAAGTCGCGCTCCTTTTAAACGACCCGACTCATCCTGAAATTGTGGCCCGCCTCTGGGGATTACTGCCTCTTAAACAACCTGACTTTGAAAAAGATTTACTCTTTCGACTTGAACGCGCATTTTCAAAAAGATCACAAGAGCTGCGCTCGGAGAGAGAAAATTATTATCTCGTTTTTGGTGAAGCTGATCAAATCCCTGGGCTTTTCATCCAAAAAATGGGGCCGGCCCTTTTGGTTCATTATTATTCGGGCTTTTGGAAAAAACATGAGTCGCTATGGCTCAATGTTTTTAAATCAATTTGGAAAGGCCCAGAAGAAATTTGGATTCAGGAACGAAATAAAAATCAAAAAATTGAAATACGTTCTCTTGGAAAGGGAAATTCTGAATTTACACTAAGTGAATTTGGGATCAACTATAAAATAATCCTAGGCCCCAATTACGATTATGGCATTTATACGGATATGGCCTCCTTTCGAAAACGTTTAATCCCTTATCTATCGCCCCATTTAAAAGTTCTTAATCTTTACTCTTACACAGGGGCCTATTCACTTTTTGCTCTTCATCATGGCGCAAGCGAAGTTGTTTCAGTTGATCTCTCTAAAAAATACTTAGATTGGTTAAATGAAAATATTTCTCTTAATCCGAAATTAGATCACACAAAACATCGCTCAATAAACAAGTCCGTTGGCGAAGCCTTACGTGAACTCAAAAATAAAAATGAATTGTTTGATTTTATTATTTGCGATCCCCCTTCGGCATCAAGCGATGGAAACAAAATAAGTTCTGCGCTTAAAAATTACTCCGAACTTTTCCCTCAACTTCTAGAACTCTTATCAGAGCATGGGAAAATGCTACTTTTTCTTAATACCCATCAAGTGACTTTTTCCAAATGGCGCCAAAAAATAGGAGAACTCTCCTTAAATCATCCAGAGCTTAAAATCTTAAAAGAATTTCATCTCGAAGAAGATTGTCCTCGACTTAAGTTTTTTCCTGAGGGTGATTATCTCAAGGGAATTCTCATTGAAAAACAAATGAAGACGAGATCGTAGGACCACTTAGGTTAAAAAAGCATTTTCTAATTTTAATGAGTTACAGATTTGTGGCATGCAAAATAAAAAATAAACTTTTCCCACAACTTTACCGTAAAGAAAAACACTTGAAGCATTAAAATTTTAGTCCTAAAAATTAACTATCTATTTATTATGCTCAATTTTTTACCACCTCAACTAAGGATCAATTATGTCTGCTGCAAAAGAATTTGAAAAGTCCCTTTTAGCTAAAGCAAAATCACTCCAAAAACACATTGTGCTCCCTGAAGGCGCTGAAGAACGCACTTTAAAAGCCTCTGACATTCTTCTTAAAGAAGGCATTGTAAAACTCACGCTCATTGGTGATGAAAAAGAAATCAGAGCTAAAATTGAAGCTCTTGGGCTAAAAAATATTGCGGGCAATGTTTCTATCCTTGATCCCAAAACTTCTCCCCTCACAGCAGAATTTACAAAAACATTTTTTGAACTCAGAAAAGCAAAAGGCATCACGATGGAAGATGCTGCTAAAACAATGCTTGATACTTGTTACTTTGGAACCATGATGGTTTATACAAAAAAAGCTGATGGCATGGTTTCAGGGGCAATACACTCTACAGCAGATACCATTCGTCCAGCGCTACAAATTATTAAAACAAAGCCCGGCATCAGCCTTGTATCTTCCGTCTTTTTTATGTGCTTAGAAGATCGCGTCCTCGTTTACGGTGACTGCGCTATCGCTACAAATCCAACTCCAGCAGAACTTGCAGAAATTGCGATTTGCTCTGCTGAAACTGCGGCCTCCTTTGGAATGGATCCTAGAGTGGCCATGCTCTCCTATTCAACAGGCACCTCAGGAAAAGGCGCCGATGTCGATCACGTGATCGCAGCGACAAAAATCCTCAAAGAAAAAGCGCCAACACTTAAAAGCGAAGGGCCTATCCAATACGATGCGGCCATTGATCCCGATGTGGCAAAAACAAAATTACCCAATAGTCCTGTGGCCGGAAAAGCAAACGTCTTTATTTTCCCTGAACTTAATTCAGGAAATATTGCCTATAAGGCCGTTCAGCGTGCAACAAACTGTCTTGCCATAGGCCCTGTTTGCCAAGGCCTCAATGCCCCAATCAACGACCTCAGCCGTGGCTGTCTCGTTGAAGATATCGTGAACACAATTGCTATTACTGCCGTTATGGCCCAAAAATAAGAGGGAACAATGAAAATTTTAGTTTTAAACTCAGGTAGCTCTTCTATTAAATATCAACTTTTCAACATGGACACACAAACGGTGCTTGCCTCTGGTCTCGTTGAAAGAATTGGTGAAGGACAATCAGTTCTTAAACAAGGCGACATCAAAATTGAACGCGCTCTTAAAAATCACAAAGAAGGATTGGATCTTGTCATTCATACTCTTACTGATCCTCAAAAAGGCGTGATTAAAAACACAAAAGAAATCGAAGCCGTAGGTCACAGAGTTGTTCATGGTGGAGAAAAATTTTCGCAGTCAGCGGTGATTGATAAATCTGTTTTACAGGCCATTAAAGATAATGTTTCTCTTGCTCCTTTGCACAATCCTGCAAACATTATTGGAATTGAAACAGCGGCTGAACTTTTTCCTAGCGTTCCTCAAGTGGCCGTGTTTGATACAGCTTTCCATCAAACAATGCCTGCTCATTCTTACCTCTATGCAATCCCCATGGATCTTTATAAAAAACACCATATCCGTCGTTATGGTTTCCATGGAACAAGTCACTTTTATGTTGCAAAGGCGGCCGCAAAAACTCTTGGCATTCCTTTTGAGAAGGCCAATTTTGTCACTCTTCACTTAGGAAATGGGGCCTCTGCTTGCGCTATTGAAAATGGAAAAAGTATCGACACTTCAATGGGCCTTACTCCTCTTGAAGGCCTTATGATGGGAACTCGTTCTGGCGATATGGACCCAGCGATCGTCAATTTCCTTGCCAACAATGCCAACATGACGGTGAAAGAAATTGATAATATGCTTAACAAGCAAAGCGGCGTGAAAGGACTTTTTGGTTCAAATGATCTTCGCGATCTTGAAGATGCTTATGTGGCCAAAAAAGAAAATGCGCTTGTCCCAATGACAGCTTACTGCTATCGCATCAAAAAATATCTTGGCTCGTACATGGCCGCCTTAGGCCGTGTTGATGCTGTGATTTTTACGGCGGGTGTCGGCGAAAATTCGGCAGTCATTCGCGAACTCGTTTGTAAAAACTTAGAAAATCTTGGCATAGAGCTTGATCCTGAACTTAATAACCCAAGAAGTAAGCAGGCCCGTGTTGTTTCAAAATCAAGTTCAAAAGTAAAAGTTATAGTTGTTCCTACCAATGAAGAATTAGAAATCGCCAATCAGACTTTAACGCTTCTTAGAAAGTAATTTGGTAACTAATTTGGAAAGTAATTTTCTTTTATGAGCTAGGCCTCTTTCGAGGCCTAGCTTTTTTCAAATATTTTCAATGCTATATTCATTACCATTACTTGAAATATGTATCGTGTCTGGATCGTTGAAATGAAGACGCGATTTTGTTTCCTTACGAAGTAACTTCATCAAATGCCAAGAGGGAAATCCAAAAGGATAGCTTTTTCCAGAGAAAACAGCATTTTTAGGATGAATGGCCTTAATAAAATCTGGATCAAATTTCCAAGAACCGTGATGATGAACTTTATAAATATCACTGGCGATTTCAGAACTCATTTCTTCAAAAATTTTCCGTTGTGAATCTCTGGCCAAATCTGCCGCAAGAAAGACTTTAAGATCTTTATAATGAAGTATTGAGGCCATGCTATTATTATTTTGATCAATATCTAAGTATTCCCCCATGTGTTTATTCACAAAATCTAACCAAATCTCAGGGGTAATATAAAGCTTTTCTCTATAAGAGGGTGCCCGAGTCGGAAGATTATATTTAAAGAGAGCAGACATAAAATTAATATAATCAAGATCTCCAACGAGCGATGTCCCATTCGTAAGAACTTCACCTATACTAAAATTTTCAATAATTTTTTTGGCACCCCCAATATGATCAGGATGCATGTGAGTTAAGATAAGATAATCAATATTCGTAATTCCCATTTTTTTAAGAAAAGGGAGAAGTACTTTTTCGGCCTTCCAACTAAAACCAGTATCCATGAGAACAACTTTGTCGTCAGCTTTGATAAGGATGGCATCGCCATGACCTACATTAATGAGATAAATTTCAAGGGAAGAATCTTCTAATGAATGTTTCCCCGTATAAGTTGCAGAAAAAAGAGGAAGCGATAAAAACATGAAAAGTATTAATTGGAAAATCTTTGTAACAAAAAAACGGTTCATCCTTGACTCCTGTTTAAATGCTTAATGATGTTCAATTATTATTTTAGCGAGGTTTTATTTTTCCTGTGTGATCAGTTCATTTCCTTTTAATTAGGGATTGGTTTGTAGACAAAATTAGTAGGGTTACAAAAAATCGTAACTACTCATCGCTCACGAATTTCTGAAAATACTCAGCAATCAGTTGTTCATTGAAAGGAATCATTGCCTTTGCCACGCCTGTCATATCCTCTGAATTATTAGTCATGGCAATATCAATGAGGTCGAGTGCTTTAAAGGCGCAAGAATGTTGTCGCTTTTTTTGTAACACCTCTCTATTTCGATATTTTCCGAGCTATTCTTGGTAAGACAAACGGAAATTCTTAATGGAGTAAGCAAGGGCCACAAAACATTTATTCGTGGAAGCGACACCACCACTCGGTGTTTTATAAGTGGTAAAATCCTTCGTGCAATATCCAGTATTATCAGAAGGAACAAAGATCTCACCTGTTATCCCAGCACTCAAAATTTTATAAGTACTAATGTCTGTGGAAAATGACTTATTTTGCTCAGATAACGAATGACGTGAATTATAAAAATCAATTTTTTCATTCATCTTCGCAATTATTTTTGTAAGTTGATCCGCAGTCACCGTGATTTCAAAATGTTTAAAGCCTTCATCAACTGAAGGAAGGTCAAACATTGTTGTGGCGGTCCCTGGAACTTGAGAAGCAATTTGGACGCCATCAATTTTCATTTGATCAGGTCTAAGGGACACAATAGGATGCCCATTGCTTTCAAACATAACAAAAGTTGAGGACTCATTTGAACGTCCCTGATTAAAAAGACTCAGGCCCAAATTAAAATAACCAGCAGAGGGATCTTGTAAAGTGATCATGAGCCCGACAATAGAAGATGGCCTAGAAAGTTTAGGGGACTCTGGGAATGGATCTTTTGTTGATCCACTATGTCCATTAAGATAATTTTCGCCGTAAGGATACATGTAAGCTTGATTAATTTTGATATCGATCATAATTCGAAGTTTACTCTTACACGAAATCGGATCTTTACTACTGCAATTTGCATAAGGTTTAGGAAGGGAATCTGGTGCATTTGCAAAAGGAATAGACGCGACAAACTCGGTTCCTGATCCCGTCGATCTCAGTTCAGCATTATTTGACGTTAAAAGAAGAGAAGTCACACCATTATTTCTTGTGATGGGATCAACGTAATACGCAACTGCTGAAGGAGGAAAGGCAGGGCGTTTGATTGAAGGAAAAGAATTAAATCCGCCTCGCTTAAAACGATAAGCGCCTACAAATTTACGTTTAAGGGAAATAGGATCTTCTAAAGAACCTGAATAGTAAGCAATATTATTAAAGGGTATCCAATCGTGAAGCGGTGAGATCTTTCCAGGAAAGGCAAGTCGCTGCCGGCCTGTAGAGGCCACTGCACACTTATTATCAGTAGGATTTGTGTCACAAATGGCCCCATAAAAACGTGATTTAATATTTTCATCGATAGGAAAAATATCATTGGCCTGATCCAAAACAGGTTTTTCGTTTCCACCACCATTAATCACACTCACTGTGTATTGCCCACAGAGATACATCGTTGATGACGTATTATCTGCGTGGATATTAATGCATTTAAGAGACAAAGGCGAAGGCCAGTTATTTAAGCTTGATTGCCTCCCCCCCGATGTGATTACCCCTGAGCTACTAAACTTGACTTCGTCTTTGAGATTAATGCTCGTTGATTGATTGAGGTCGCTACAAAGCCAAGGATTAGTGGCCTTTCCTCGGGGAAAATCAGCATCTACTCCATAAATCTCAAGACAAGAATCTTTGTCTTTTATTTCATTTTTCATTTTTACTTTGAGAAAATGATTTTTTTTAGTACACAGATAAGTCCCCAACCATCCACGTTTGCCATCAAATGAAATCTTTGTGCAAGACTTCCCTGTTATAGTTCCTGTTGTAGACCAATTCCAATCCCTCATATCAGTTTGTTCTACTGCATAAGTGAGGCGAAAAATTGAATAAAAAAGAAGGGAAGCATTTGAAATAAATTTAAAAGAGTTCATAGAATTTCCTTTTAAACAATGACTACTTAAGATCATTATAGTGTAAAAAATAAAAGAAGATAGTCTTTTCCAATTTTCGCTAAGTTAAAAATTTTCCAAGGAGATTTAAGTGACTTGTATTATGGGCGCTCTCATTGACTCTCATTGCCCCATAAAAAATGAAGAGGGCATCAGGAAGATTTTTTTATCTTGAGAAAGGAAAATCTCTCTAAACCACTAGTGATCTTCCCTAGAAAAAACGGACACAAAATTAAGCACATAACGACAAAACTTCCCGGTCAGTACAAGTGTTTCTTCATGTGCTAATTTTGATTATAACTAGCAAAAACATTTCAGTCTTTGCCAGCAACAATTTAAAATTCACGCTCTATTTTTTGTCACTACTCATCGCTCACGAATTTCTGAAAATACTCAGCAATCAGTTGTTCATTGAAAGGAATCATTGTTTTTGCCACGCCTGTCATATCCTCTGAATTATTAGTCATGGCAATATCAATGAGGTCGAGTGCTTTAAAGGCGCAAGCATTAAGTATATCTTCGTAGGAAACATTCGGATCATCTTTTAATAAAGTCGAAGCATGCAAAGTTTCACCAACATTTAGAATCAAATTATTCACAAAATGTTCATAATCAATATGATTACTCGTGAGAGAAGTTTCGTTGGCCGCATGGTGAGGGACACATTCATCTGATAAATAATGAATGGCCCTTCCAAGTTCTAGTGCCATTTCATTATAGTTTTTTTCACTTTTAAATTTTTTGGCCTTCCCTGTGTGTTTAATGAAATTTGTCATGGCCGTAGGTGATGTTTCCCCAAAGATATTCTTCCCCGTTATCGGATTATAAAAGTGTCCCCTATTAGTAGGAATTCCGAGTATTGGATTTCTCTCATCATAGTCTGGAAGATCTGATCCTTTTTGAAGAATGGGATAATTTGAAATAATAAATTGGGCCGCAGGATTATTTATGGCCTGAGAAGCTGTGGCAAATAAATTAATTCCTGAATGAGTAAGCCACCCATGAGAAATTCGCGTGTCGTTAGGTTTTTGATCTGGCCCGTAGGCACCAGAATCATAATTAAATTGAGTTGAAGAAAATGCCGTATTTGCAAACAGTACTGCCACTAAAAAAATCATATTCCACTCCCTAGGAAAAAATTTAATTGAGTGAAATGGTATACGAGAATTATTTGATCCTGATTATGGAGAGGTTTGAATATCATCAGGAATGTTTTTCCGTTTGATTAGGATTATGCTTGTTTTATGTTTTTAACAAAGCCCTAATTCAAAGACTTACCCTCGATTTGAAAAAAGTTTTAAAAAAAAGCACAAGTTTTTATAAAAAATGGCCGACAAGTCTTCTGAAGCTTTCGATGTATTTTCTTGCTCGTTCAAGGAGAAAGAGATGGCCACAAAAATATTTTATTCCATTATATTTCTTACATTAGTATCGAGCTGCAGCTCATGGCAAGGTTCATCAGAAAAGACGGAACCCGCAAAATTCATGTCTTATAACAGCAGCAAAGAGATGAATTATGAGAGGGAGGCCATCCGAGTTCCGGCATCTATTTCAGAAAAAAGTAAAATTAAATGCGATAATGCAAAAGAGTCACGCTTCCTCTCCTATAATAAAAATAAAGACTACGTCATTTCCAAAGAAAATGAAGTGAACCTTCTCTGTCAGTAAAAAGACTTTATAAACATACTAATAAAAAAAAGCTATAGTTTTAAAAAAAGTTGCCGAATAGTTGATTGAGGCAACGAAAATGAGAAATTTAAAAACAATAGTTTTTTTCACAGTGTTAGTTTTTTTAGCAAAGGTCTTTATCGGTGACCAACTTGTTGACGGCGAGAAAAAAGAAACAAACTTAACTCGATCACGCATCCCCGCATCAACAATTAACGACAGACCTTAGTGTAAAAAAATAGCAAGGCCCAACACACATAAGAAAGGAACTTCTTATGAACATTGAAATTTACACCCTTGAAACTTGCCCTTACTGTATACGCGCTAAATCGCTTTTAAAGAAGCGAGGGCTTGTCTTTAAAGAATTTATCCTCGAGATTAATGACGAAGAAGCTTGGGAAGATTTAGAGCAAAAAACAGGCGTTGAAACAGTTCCTCAAATATTTCACAAGGGAAAATTCATTGGTGGTTGCAGTGACCTTGAGGTACTTGATGCCAAAGACAATCTTGAATCGTTAAAATAATTTTTTTTATTTCTGAACAAGTCTCGTAAAATGCTCTCCCCGCTTCTCATAATTGTCATACTGATCATAAGAAGGAAAGGCAGGAGAAAGAAGAAGTATTCCGTTGTCTTTTTCTTCTTCCATTATCTGGACAACATTTTCAAGGCGCAAGGCCTTAACGTAAGGAATTTGTCCGTCGAGTTCCTTGGAAAACATTTCTGAAGTTTCACCAATAAGAAAAACTCTATCAACATACTTTTTCAGTTCGGGGAGACTTGGAACAATTGAATCTCCGCGCCCTCTTTTTTGGCCACCAATAATCAAAGAAAGTTTTCTTCCTTTTTTATCCATCGACTTAACTGCCACTAAAGTCGCATCCCAGTTTGTACTTTTAGCATCGTTATAGGAAATAAAAGGACGATTCGATTCAATATACTGCACGCGATATTTTACACCTGCAAAAGTATCAATGGCCTTTTGAATGCCTGCTTTGTTTTTTAAAATAAGCTCTAAAGCTTTTGAGGCAAAAGTAAGATTAAAAATGTTATGAGCGCCAGGAAGTTTAAACTGAGTTAAGTCGTAATGCTTTTCAAGTTCAATCAAACACTCATTTTTATCAAGACGAATGGGGATTAATTTTGCTTTTTGTTTTTTCGCCCAAGAATCAATGATCGCCCTATCTTCGGCATACAAAAGAAAATCATTTTTCGTCATGTGAGTAGAAATATTAAATTTTGCGTTGGCGTAATCTTCTACTTTTTCGTAGCGTTCACCGTGATTCGGATAAATATTTAAAACGATGGCGAGATGGGGATGAAAACTCGGCATTGATTCAAGTTGAAAACTTGAAAGTTCAAGAAGAATATAATCGACAGGCCTGCGTTCTAAAAGAAGTTCACAAAGAGGAACCCCAATATTCCCTCCCACAAAAACTTCATATCCAGAAAGCTTAATCATCTCTCCCATAAAAGTGACGGTGGTTGTTTTTCCGTTTGTCCCAGTTACGGCGATTGTGGGAATCTTAGGATCAATAAAATGATAAGCAAGTTCAATTTCATTCCAAATAGGAATTTGTTTTTCATGGGCCAGCTTTAAAACTTCATGCTCGCGCGCAATACCTGGGCTAAGAATAATAAGATCGGTATGAGAAAAAAGTTCCGCCGATTTTTCTTCGGCAAAACAATTTTCACTACCGATCAAATCAAAAATTCTTTCTTTATCATTCCAAGATTCTGGTGGGCCAGAATTAACTGCGGAAATTTTTCCGCAGTCATTCATCTTTAAAAATTTAATGGCCGAAAGCCCCGATCGTCCCATTCCAAAAACTGCAACATGCATCGTCGTTAGTTTCACGACTTTCCCCTCTCAAAATTAATTGAGAAAGAGCATGTCATAATACTTTGGCAGAGTCCAGAGTTCGTCAGGAATAATTTCTTCAAGTTCATTACAAAGTTTAGCCATATTCTCTGATATCGGAATAAGTTTATCCGCAAGTTCAATCGATCTTTTCTCTTCGTCAAGGGAAAGCCCTTTTAAAAGAGTTTGAAGGTTATTCGTTTGATCATAGAGAAAATCCATCGTGGTTGTTAGATTTTTAATAAAATCTTTTTCCGTAAAAGAATCCACACCGATTTCTTTTTGCCCCTTAATAACTTGAGCTAAAGTTAACTTGTAATTAATCGCTGAAGGAAGAACAAATTGTCGCACCATCATGATGAAAGTAGAAACTTCGATTTCTCTGCAACGATTGTAACGCTCGACCAAAACATTGTGACGCGTTTTAATTTCTGGAGAGCGAAGAATACCGCTTTTTACTAAAAATGAAGTTGCTGTTTCATTCTTAAAAACCTGAAGCGCTTTAGGTGTCGTTCGATTATTAGGAAGTCCACGCTTAGCAGCTTCTTCAAGCCATTCCTGCGAATAACCATCGCCATTGAAAACAATGCGCTTAGCCCCGCCGTACCAATGACGAATTAAATTCGCAAGGGCCTCTTCAAGACGAATTCCATTTTTAAGATCTTTTTCGATAATGTCAGACGAATCCATAAGGACGTCAGTGACTGCAGCATTTAATATTGAAAGAGGAAATCCTATGGCCTGCGATGAACCAACAGCGCGAAACTCAAATTTATTTCCTGTAAAAGCAAAAGGAGAAGTACGGTTGCGATCCGTATTATCGCGCATAAGATGTGCAAGTTGATCAGCTCCCATATCTAAGCGTTGCTTCGAAGTTGGGATAAAATTTGCTCCTGACAAAATGGCATCAAAAATATTTGTAAGACTCTCCCCGAGATAGGCAGAGATAATGCTTGGAGGGGCCTCATGAGCGCCGAGACGATGATCATTACCGTGAGTAGCAATCGTTGCCCGAAGAACTTCAGAGTGGCGATTAAGTGCCTCTAAAACAACAGAAAGCATCGCTAAGAAACGATGATTTTCGTGAGGCTCATGACCAGGCTCTAAAAGATTTCTTCCTAAATTATCGCTCATTGACCAATTGAGGTGCTTACCACTTCCATTAATTCCCTTAAATGGTTTTTCATGCAAAATAGCAACCATGTCGTGACGTTTTGCAATTTTACGAATAAGGGCCATCACTAATTGATTGTGATCCGCGGCCAAATTTCCTTCGCGATAAATCGGCGCAATTTCATATTGACCGGGGGCCACTTCATTATGACGAGTTTTTGCAGGAATCCCAAGGCGATGAAGTTCAAAATCAAGTTCTTGCATAAAAGAACAAATTCGTTCAGTCACAGTTCCAAAATAATGATCAGAAAGCTGTTGGTTTTTTGCGGTCAAAGAACCAAACAAAGTTCGTCCTGTCATCACAAGGTCTGGCCTTGAATAATAAAAGGCCTTATCAATAAGAAAATACTCCTGCTCGGCCCCACAATTGGCCGTCACGCAAGTCACTTTATCTTCACCAATGAGACGTAAAAATCGAGTGGCTTCTTGATTAAGACGAGTAAGACTTCTTAGAAGAGGAGTTTTCACATCAAGAGCTTCGCCGTAATAAGAAATAAAAGCAGTAGGAATAAGAAGAATTTTTGCGTTTCCTCTCTCTTTAATAAACATCGGACTTGTGAGATCCCAAACAGTATAACCTCGCGCTTCAAAAGTTGTCCGCGCTCCACCATTTGGAAATGAAGAGGCATCAGACTCTCCTTGAATCAGTTGATTGGCTGAAAGTTTTTCAATAGGCTTTTCATTTTCTGCAAAAGCTAAAAAGGCATCGTGCTTTTCAGCAGAACCACCTGTCAAAGGTTGAAACCAATGACTGAAGTGAGTTACTCCACGATTCACGGCCCACTCAGTAACGGCAGTGGCCACAATAGAAGCATATTCTTCAGTAAGAAGACGTCCACTTTGAGAGATTTCGACCATCTCTTTTCGAACACTTTCAGGAATACTTTTACTCACGCGAAAATCGAAAACATTTTCGCCATAATAATCACTAATTTTTGTAAATTGTCCCTTATCATTTTTAGGCATAGAAAATTGACTAGATGTACGACGAATAGCTTCATGAGCAGCATCACCACGAATGGAATGATTTGACATAGGCACCTCTGAATTGTTGTTTGCGATAGAACATCATACTCGAACACTTTCGAGTGTAAAAGTTTTTATCAAACAAAATGATATGCTCAATGACAATTTAATGAAATCTTGATAAAAAAAAATCTATGCAATCCTTATCAAAAGAATGTTTAATGGTCTTCCGACTGAAAGATTCCCTTTCATCGCAAATTCCCTTAGAAATTCAAAATAAGTTCAGTGCCCTTGCCCGTCAAAAAAGTTACTATGCTTCAAGAGAAGCTTTAAAAATGGCCCTCAAAAAAATGGGAATCTCCGCAAACACTTTCACTGATTTAGAAATAGAAAATCATCACCATCTTGTTCACTATCCCGATCTTTTAGTTTCTTTAAGCCACACTCAGCATCTTGGGGCGGCGTGGGTTTCAAAGTCTGATGAGCAGCTTTCAATCGGTCTTGATCTTGAGCTTTGTCAAAGAGAAGTCAAAAAAAATACCTTTAAATTTTTCATCAATTCAGATGACAGCTCTGAAGATCCCCTACAACTTTGGGTAAAAAAAGAGGCCGCTTTTAAGGCAATCTCTTCTCACTTGTTAATCCCTGACTTAACACTCAAGTCAATCATCATTGATAAACAAAATTTTCACTTAAATAATAATGATAAGATAAAAGGCATTGTTACACTAAAAAAAATGTCAGATGATGATGAAACGTTTTGGCTAGCTCAGGCATTTCTTCCCAGATTGAACGAGGAACTTTAATGGACAAAATAGATTATCGATATTTAAAAGCATTCATTCTGACCGCAGAATTTTCAAGTTTCTCAAGGGCCGCCGAAATTTTAAAAATTGCTCAATCGGCCGTCAGCCGGCAAATTAAACTCTTAGAAGAAACTTTAGGCGAAGAAGTCATTATTCGTTCATCAAAAAAAGTTCTTCTCACGGCAAAAGGACAACAACTTTTTGACCTCGCCAAAAGCTTTGACAGACAGGCCCTTGATATTTTTGAGCAAGAGGATAATCGCACTCTCAAAATAGGAGTCCTTCATGGACTTTTAGAATCATGGCTGACCCCCGTTCTTGCCCAATTTTATAAAAAGCATGAACGAAATATTAGCATTCATATTTCTACACAACCCCTACTTAAACGTGATATAGAACAAGGTCTCTTTGATGTCATCTTTACGACTGACAACATTCAATCAGAAATCGTTTCTTCACGACAACTTTTTGAAGAGCGTATGATCCTTATCAGCAAAAAAGAAGTTGATAAAAAAATGCTTCATGAAAAACGTTGGGTCGTTTACGGAGATGGCGATTTTGTTTTTAAACTTTCAGAAAACAAAAGCCCCCATGTCATTATGGTCGATTCCATTACCACCATTGTCAATCTCGTCAAACAAGATGTCGGCATTGCTGTTGTTCCTGATCACGTGATAAGAAAAAGTGACAATCTCATTACAACACAATTACCAGAGTTTAAGACAAGCAATATTTACATGGCCACTCTCAATTACAAAGTACTTCCTCGCTATATTGACGAGCTTGTAAAAGTTGTTCAGGAAGTTACACAAAGTTCAGATAAGTAAGTGCGAGTGAAACTTACCATCTAATCACACAAATGATTTCTATCTTGAAACCATTTTCCCGATTCACAAACTGTAATTTCGTACGGGCCTTTCCCTTTTAATTTTTTCAAAGGATACTCTTTAATAAGGGCCGACTCTTGCCCCAATTTATCTTTAACGATAGTAGGCCAGGCCACACTTAATTTTTGTGGCAATTCACTTCCTAAACCAAAATGGATACCCTCTTCATTTTGTGAAGGAAGTCCACCATAGCTATATTGCACCATTTGCCGCATAACACTTTTGGTATTTTTAAGAAGAAGTAATGCCCCCAGAGCATTTGAATTAGAATTTGTACCTTTTACATAGACTCTTAAACTTTTATTTTTATTTTGCTTCATTATATTTTCAAAAAGAAAAAGCTTAGGTTTTATGCGCGTATCCCGTGTGCTCGTTTGTCCCACAATAATTTCCATGACTCCATCTCTATTAAAATCTGCGACGACAACTCCCGAGGGATTAATAATATCTATTCCACTATTTTTTGAAATATCTTCAAAAGAATGATCTTTTTGTTGTTCAAAAAGGATTAGGCGTGTGTAGGGAGGAAATCCAGAATTTTCTACTATCAAATCTTGAAGGCCATCATTATTATAATCAACCCAAACTCCACGACGATCACTCTCTGACCAATGATCACTATCACCATTTACATCAAAAGGAGTGCGAATATATTTCGGTGGAAAATCTCTTGTTTTCCCCGTGAGTATGGCCGAACGATCTTTTTTTTCTGAATCATAATGATGAAACTGACTTCCATAAGCAATGTCAAAAATACCATCATTATTATAATCAGCACAAAGTGAGAAAAAACCATTTCCTCCCCCAAGAAGATCACTTCCTCCCTCTAAATCATGAGCGTGGCCAGACTCCTCTGCAAAATCTTCAAAGAATTGATTCCCTGATTTATCGAAACTATTGATCCACAACTTATTGGCATAACCTCCAGAAGAAACAGTTAAAATGTCTGGGTAAGCGTTTTGGTCAATATCGCAAAGCGAGGCCCCAAAAGTGGGCCTTGCATTAGGATAAATTTTAAATCCTTTCGGTTTTTTGTGTTCATTTTTAAGTGATCCACTCACATCAGAATTAAAGTTAAAAATATTTCCTTTAAGAAGATGATCGGGGACAGATGTCACTGGTGTCACCGTTTGATCATACCAATTTCCTGTAAACATATCGAGCTTACCATCAAGATCAAAATCCAAAAGGACAACGGAAGCTGGCCCCCAAAGATCTTTTGGAAAAGCAGAATTAATTTCTGTATAGTGAATTTGCTTAAGAGAATTCAAACTCCCCTTATAAAGACGAAGCCCTTTTTGAAAAAGCTCAGTTTTTTGATAAAGAGTTCCTGCAAGAAGATCGAGAATTCCATCATGATCAAAATCAGCAAAAATTAAAAAACTGGCCTTAGGCATTTCCTCTATTGGGAAATAATCAATTTTTTGAAATTTTTTTTGCTGAGGATTAAAACGATAAAAGATAGGCCGTGAAAAATACTCTGGTAAAACAACAAGATCTGTCCAACCATCATGATCAAAATCGACTGCATAGATATTAGTGGCCTGTACATTTTTAAGGCCATAATCATCAGCATGATCTTCAAAAAATGTTTCCTGTTTTTTTGTCGGACCAAACTCGATAGGCAACATCGTTTGAAGCGGAGTTTTTTTTGTTATAGATTCAGTCTCACTATTTTCTCCTATTTGAGATGAATTCCCGAGAACTTCTTTTAAGGCAGGCGTCACTGCTTTTTCAGCTGAGCTGCAGCCAAAGACAAAAAGTAAGACTAAAAAAAATATTTTTCTCACTCAATTTCCTTTGATGGTCCTATAATGCTCAAATTATAACATTCCTTTAAATTTAGTCCACGCCCTGCAAAGAATGCTTGCTGTCATGCACCTCAATCGCTTAGAATATATACTGTTAATAACCATAGACATAGGGTAACTCCACTGAAAAAGGGTCTCCCAAGGATAGTCGTGGTGGGTAATTTTTTTAATAAATTCAAAGACCGTTTTAAAAAGAAGGATGATTCTCAAGATTCCTCTCTGGAAGAGTCGTCTCTAGAGGATTCGGCAGTATCCGAAGAATCTTCTTTAACTGAAGAGAGAAGAGATTCCCCTTCTGAGACAGATGTTGATCGATCACTCGCAGAAGACGAAGGAACTCATTCGCATACGAGCTGGTTCGGTCGATTAAAAAATAATTTGACTACAAAATTTAATACGGCTTCTTGGCACTTTTCAAGGCGAAATGAAGATGTCTCTCAACGTTTTCGCTTGCCTTCAACTCAAGGACTGCGCTTTGAAGAGCTAGGTATTCTCTTTTTTTCCCCTAAAAATCGTCCTCTCATTCATCGCATTTTTTTAATTTCTCTGGCCATTACAGTCCCCTATACCGCAGGAAAAATGCTCGCTTTATTTTTGCATCCAACGAGTGAAACAAAAGTTTCAAAAGAACGCCCTCCTCCTTTTGAAATGGAAGAAAATCAAAATTTCAAAGAAAAAACGGATCGAGTTCGCCTAGTGAATTTATTCAATGCTACAAGTAATGAGCCTGGAGTTAGCGCGAAAAAAGGCCCCTTTATTTGTGAAAAATCCGATAAAAAAACAAGTCTCCCTATAAAATTAGTCAATACCATCGTTCTCCAAGACTCCATCAAATCAATTGCGGCCGTCCAAGTTCGTGGTGGGGCTGAAGCCCTTACTCTCCGAGAAGGTGATACTGTTGAAAGAGTGGCGCAGATTTCAAAAATTGAACAATTGCGTATTCTTCTTAAAAATTCAGAAAGTGGCGAATGTGAATACGCTGAAAATGAAGATAAAGTTCGCGATAGAATGAATAATAAACGTTTTAATATTTTAAACCCAACGGCCGGAAAAAAATTGATGGCCGCGAATTTAAATGAAGGCATTAGAAATGTCGGCAATCATTTCTTTATCAAAAAGGCCTTACGTGAAGAAGCTGTTAAAGATATGAACAACATCTTAACTCAAGCGCGCGCTCTTCAAATACGAAATCCTGATGGGACCTTTTCTTTTAAAATGACCGAAATTATCCCTGGCAGTATTTATAGCAAACTCTCCATTAGTGATGGCGATGTAATAAGCGCCATTAATGGGAAAAAAATTGAAAATATAAATGAACTTATGAACATGTTTGGAAGAATGAAAGACATTAATAATATGTCGTTAACGCTGACTCGCGAAGGCCAAGAACAAACACTTGAATATGACTTCGAGTAAGCTAAAACTTAAGGACGGTTTCCGCCTATGAAGACATTACGGTTTACCACCCTCGTACTGCAAACAGGTCTCATCACATTGCTTGCGGCAAGCTATCTCCCGCAAGCAAATGCTCAATTTAAAAAATATAATTCTAAGACCACTTTTAGTAATCCGAAACCATCTTCAAAAACTTTTGATGTCCCAAAATCAAATCAAATAGTCCCTGCTCCTCCAATGCCAGCAGCTCCCTCTTTTGATTCCTCTGCTTCAGATACTTTTGGAAGTGCCGCTGGTGCCATGGGTGGGGCCACTGTTGATGATGACTTTGAAGGGGCCGATATTGAAATGAATAATCCAGGCCCAAGTGGCGGGCCTCCTTCGATAAAAGTACTTGCAAAAAAAGTTCCTCAAGGAAGTAACCGCCCTGTAGGAGTCTCTGATGAAGAGCAAGGAAATGATGGAAATCCTGATATTTTTGGAAGAGGAACGGGAATTAATTCTGTCAAAAAAACTGAGGCCCAAAAAAAATATGTCACTTTAAATCCCGAAACTGCTTTTGGCCCAGAAGTGATTACAAGTTTTGACTTTCCCAATGTCAATCTCGCTGATCTTACAAAGCACATGCAAAGTTTGACAGGGATCAATCTTATTCTTGATAAAGAATTAAAGGGAAGTATTTCAATCATTGCTCCAACCCCTATTACAGTTGGAGATGCTTGGAAAGCCTATCTCGCCGCCCTTAACATCAACGGTTACGCCATTGTTAAATCGGGGGCCTTTTATAAAATCGTCAACGCGAGAGATATACGCGGTATCCCTACTTCGACCTACACAGGAAGTTATACGCCCGACACTGAAAACTATGTGATGCGTATTCTCCCTCTTAAATACATTAATGCCGTTGAAACAGCGCGAGCTTTTAGGGCCTTCAACTCTCGTTACGGAAGAATTTCAGAACTAGCGCAAACAAATTCTCTTATCATTCAAGATACGGGTGATAACGTGAACCGCATTGTTCGTTTGATTAAATTTTTGGATATTCCAGGCTACGAAGAATCCCTTCAAATTATTAAAGTCAAAAATACTTCGGCCCAAGAAATTTCAAAACTTCTTGATCAAATTTTAAAAGAATCAAGTTCAACGAAAAAAAGAAATATTCCAGGACAAGCAAACTCGACAGCAACGATTTCAAAAATCATTGCTGAACCTCGCACCAATTCTATTATCGCTATGGCCAATGCTGAAGGGGCCACTCAGCTTAAAGATCTTATTTTTAAACTTGACGTCAAACTTGTTTCAACAGGCTCGGGGCAGATTCACGTTTACTATCTTAATTACGGTAATGCTGATGATCTTTCAAAAACACTCACGGCCCTTATTAGTGGCGCGGCCAAACCAGGTTCACGTTTTTCTGGCCCTGGTGGAGCTTCAGCACAAGAAGCTTCTGTTTTTAACTCTGATGTTAAAATTACCTCTGATAAGGCTAACAATGCTCTCGTCATTAATGCTGCTCCTACGGATTACTTAACACTTAAAGAAGTAATCAAAAAACTCGATATCCCTCGCGATCAAGTCTACGTTGAAGGCCTCATCATGGAAACCAACATCGATAAAGCGAAAGGTTTTGGGATTTCTATTGTCGGGGCCTACGGTTCAGGCTCTGCTCAAGTCGGAGGCTTTACGGGAGGCTCTTCTGATCTTATGAATCTTCTTGCAGGAAATATAGCGAGTCTTGGGGGACTTTTTATTGGGGGAGCAACAGGGCCAAAAGTGACAAGGACAGTGGGTGGACAAAGTGTCACAATTAATAGCGTCAACCACCTCATCACGGCCATCGCAACAGATAACAATACAAACGTCCTTGCGACTCCTCAACTCCTTATATTAGATAATACGCAAGGAATTTTTGAAGTGGGTGAAAGCATTCCAACCCCTGAAAAATCTACGGCGACCAATGGGACAACATCTGTTTCCATGAAAGAGCAAAAAGTGGCCATGACTTTAAAAATCACGCCTCAAATTAATAAAGTCACACGCTTTGTAAAACTTGAAATCGATCAAAAAATTGAAGATTTTTCGGAAAGACAACTTCCCGATGGACTTAAAAATGAAGGGGTCGCTACAACAACTCGAAGCACAGTCACAACTGTCGTTGCAAGAGATAAAGATACTATTGCGATGGGTGGTCTTATGCGTGACAAAGAAGTCACCAGCGAAAATAAAGTTCCAGGTCTAGGTGACATTCCCCTTCTCGGTTGGCTTTTTAAACACTGGAGTAAAAGACAAAGCAAAGTAAATCTTCTTTTCTTTCTTACTCCAAGAATTATAGCTTCCTATGATAAAGCTCAACCGGCCAATATGAAGGATGCTCTTAATAGAAGGGCCAATCACTTAAAAGATGCAGTGGGAGAAGATGATCCTTTTGGTTCAACAGTCAAAGGCCTCTACGAAAAAGCAAAGAGACAAGAAGCAGGCCCTCTTTATGATCCAGAAGAAGCGACGAAATTCAGAAAAGAAAATGAAAAATTAGAAAATGAAAATCAAGAACTTCTTCCTCAAACAGAAGAAGCGTCTGCTAAAAATGATTCTCTTGAACCCAATTATCAGGCCGTCATAAAACAAGTTGAAGAAACAAAAAAGCAATAGAGGTATTCTTTGAGTTTACGACTTTCAGAACAATTATTAGAAAAAGTCGAAGGGCAAAAGGAAAAGATTGGCCAACTTCTTTTGCAATACACTTCCCTTTCCAAAGACCAACTCGAAGAAGCTTTAGATATTCAAAAAGAAACAGGCCATCTTTTAGGCGATATTCTTCTTAAAAAAAATTACATTCACCCTCACGATATCGTTAAAGTCATTTGTCATCAAATTAACATTCCTTATTTAAATGAAATTAAAATTGATGATATTGATCCGAATATCACAAGAGATATTCCGATCAACTATGCCAAACAGCACGACCTCCTTCCTATCCTAGAAACAGAATTTTCTGTCACGGTCGTGATGACCGATCCTTTTAATTTTGATGCGATTAATGACATCCAAGAAATTTTTAAAAAAGAAATCAAAGTCATGGTTTCTTCTCCTTTAAAACTTCAAGATGCCATCAATCGTATCTACGAAAGAGGAAGTAAAAACATTGTTGATACTCTTGAAAATGAATTTGATGAATCCTTAGATCTCGATGGACCTATTGATATTTTAGATGCAGGGGCCGATGAAGCGCCCGTCATTCGCTTTGTGAACTCTATTATTTTTCGTGCTGTTAAAGAAAGAGCGGGTGATATTCATATTGAGCCTTATGAAAAAGAAACGATCTATCGCTTTCGTATTAACGGAGTCATGCAAGAAGTTCTTCGCCAACCCATTAACACCCATGCGGCCGTCAGCTCACGTATTAAAGTTATGGCCAAAATGGACATCGCTGAAAAACGTCTTCCTCAAGACGGAAGAATTCCCATTAAGATGGCCGGTAAAGACATCGACCTCAGGGTTAGTACTGTGCCCATTCAAAACGGTGAACGTATCGTTATGAGGGTGCTTGAAAAAAACAACACCATTTTGCGTCTTGAGAAATTAGGATTTCATGGCCCAGTTTTAGAAACCCTCGATGAATTAAGTAAACGCAAGCACGGTGTTCTTTATGTGACAGGGCCAACAGGTTCAGGAAAAACGACAACACTTTTTGCTATTTTAGGGCGAGTCAGTGGCCCAGATAAAATGATTATTACGGTTGAAGATCCTGTCGAATACGAAATTCCTGGGATTTCACAAATCCAAGTGAATTCTAAAATTGATCTTACTTTTGCGAGAGCACTACGCTCTATTCTTCGTCAAAACCCAGATATTATAATGGTGGGAGAAACGCGGGACTTTGATACGGCCGAAATGGCCATTCAAGCTTCTCTTACAGGTCACTTCGTGCTTTCAACTTTGCACACCAATGATGCCTCTTCAGCGCCGACTCGATTGATCGACATGGGAGTGCAGCCCTTTTTAATTGCTTCATCGCTTGTTGGAATTTTGGCCCAACGTTTGGTTCGAACACTTTGTAATGACTGTAAAGAGCCTGTGAAAATTACCCAATTTGAAAAAGAAATTTTAGGTGTCGACTTTGTTCCAACTGAGGCCACTGTCTTTAAGGCCAAAGGTTGTCCACGTTGCAACGAAACAGGTTATACGGGGCGAACTTGCGCCTGCGAACTTTTGGTGATGACTGATGATATTCGTGCCTTAGTTTTAAAAAAGGCCGATGCAAGTACAATCAAAAAAGCGGCCATTAGAGCAGGAATGAGAACTCTTCGCCAAGATGCTCTTGATATAGTCTTTAGAGGTATCACTTCAATTGATGATATGGTTCGGGCCATTAACGAAGATGAAGAAGATACAAATAAGGAAGAGAATTAATGGCACTTTATAATTATAAAGGAATGGAAAAAAGCGGCAAAGATATTAAGGGTAATGTCACTGCTGAATCCATTGTCCAGGCCAAGCAAAAAGTGAAGGCCATGGGAATTATGCTCACGGAAATCTATGAGCAAAAATCTGATTCTTTAAAAAATCAGGCCACCATTTCAATTATAAGTTCTGTGAGTAAAGCTGAGTTGGCCTTAATGACTCGTCAGCTCGCCACTTTAATAAAGGCCAAAATTCAGATTGTGGAAGCTTTAAGTACGCTGATGGATCAAGTTGAAAATCCTCACATGAAGATTATGCTTTCTGAAATTCGCCAAAAAGTAAATGAAGGAAGTTCTCTTGCCAAAGCTTTTTCTGATTATCCTAAAATTTTTGACAACGTTTTTGTCAATATGGTCGACGCCGGTGAGTCCTCAGGAACTTTAGAAATTGTTCTTGTTAGGCTTGCGGAATTTTCTGAAAACCAAGTAAAACTCACCAATAAAATAAAAGGGGCCATGACATATCCCCTTGTCATGATCATTTTTGGTGGACTCATGATTGGTATTATTTTTATTTTCGTTATTCCTAAAATCACGAAAATTTTTATCACGATGAAAAAAGCTCTGCCTCTTCAAACGCAAATCTGTATTTGGATATCAGATTTTCTTAAAAATTTTTGGTGGGCAACAATCCTTGGCATTGTCCTCGCCTTCTATTCCTTTAAAAAATATATACAAACGGTGAACGGTGAAAAAGTTTGGCACTCACTTGTTCTTAAAATGCCTGTCGTTAAAACTATTGTCATGATGATTAATGTCAGTCGTTTTTGCTCAACTTTATCAACACTTCTTAATTCAGGAGTTCCTATACTCACTGCTATGAAAATTGTAAAAAACCTTATTTCAAATGTTCATATGCGCCACGCCGTTGAAGAATCACGTGTGGCCGTTTCAGAAGGTGCCTCGATGACTGGTCCCCTTATTAAGTGTGGTCTTTTTCCGCCCATGGTCACCCACATGATTCGCCTAGGAGAACGCTCAGGTGAACTTGAACCCATGCTCAATATTATTTCGGAAAATTACGAAGAACAAGTCAATACAAAACTCAGTGGACTAACCTCTATACTCGAACCTATAATGATGGTCTGTATGGGTGGCGCTGTGGCGTTTATCGTCTTTTCTGTCGTTCTTCCGATGATGGAAATTAACAGTGTCAAATAAAAATTTTCTTTTTTCAGGAGAAAGCATGAAGTCTTCTTTTAAACTCGTTCCTTTAAAACTCTCAAGGCAAGCTGGTTTTTCGCTCATTGAAATTTTGATTGCGCTTACTATTTTAGGACTTGCTGGTGCATTTGTGGCCGGTAAAGTTTTTGACAGTTTAAGCGAAGGCCAAGTCAAGTCTGCAAGAATTCAAATGGGAAATCTCTCTGAGCGCTTAAAAGAGTTCAGAAGAAAGTGCGGATTTTATCCAACCTCTGATCAAGGGCTAGAAGCTCTTGTGAAAAAACCAAGTGGCCGCGACTGTAAAGATTATCCTCCTTCTGGATTTATTGATGGAGATAAAGTTCCGCAAGATTCATGGAACGAAGATTTTCTTTATGAATCTGATGGAAATAATTTCAACATCTGCTCAAAAGGTGGCGACCGCGCTGACGGTGGAGAAGGCGGCGATGCTGATATTTGCTTAAATGAAAAGAAAGGGGCCTCTAGTGCGGCACCAGCTGAGGGAGCACAAGCTCAATAACAAAAATGAATTCAATGAAGGGCCAAAGTGGATTTAGTCTTCTAGAAATACTTGTGGCCCTTTCTTTAATGGCCATGGTTTTTGCTATTGCTTCAGTGGGAAGCTACAATCCTCGTCAAAAAATCGATGAAACTTTGGCCAACATAGAACGTTCTATACGTTTTGCTTCTGATGAATCTGCCATAAGAAACTCCGTGATCCGTCTTCATTTTTTTCTCGATAAAACTCCTCATGAATTTGTTGTTGAATATGGCCCCAGTGATTCATTCATGCTTCCCGCAGCAAGCGAAGAAGGGGCCGTTAAAAGTTTAGCAGACCAAGAAAAATCTGATAAAGAACAAAAAAAAGTAAACCAAAATTTTACCCCCGTTACAGAATTTCAAGAAAAAAATGCTATAATAGCTGATGAGATTCGTGTGATTGCCGTTGGAACTTCAGTGCATAATAATCTCCAAAGTGAAGGGCAGCCCTCGATCTATATGTTTCCAACAGGAGAAAAAGATAGCGCGATTATTATCATCGCCAATAATCAGGAAGTAGCAGGTCTGATTGTTGACGGCTTCTCTGGAGATATCGATCGAATTTATAAACCACTTGGGGAAACAACAAAAGAAAACTTAAGTGAGACTCAACAAAAAATAGGAATGGACTTATTTAAAGAATGGCAAAAGAAGTAAAAAAACAAAATGCAGAAAGTGGTTTTTCACTTCTTGAAGTGATGATAGCTCTTACTATTTTTTCTATTTTTATTACTGTCTACGTAACCTCCCAAGGTTACAACATTATGGATAGTACTCTTTTAAAAGAAGAAGTTCGCCTCAAAGAACTTTGCACGCAAAAAATCAATGAAATTATTATAAAACCTCCTCAGTTTAGAGAGGCCCTCACCCTCACAACAGAAACAGCATCATTTGAAAATGATAAAAATTACGAAGCGAAGATCACTTATAAAAGACTTAAAATTCCTGACATGAAAAAGATAATGGGAAAAGATGAGGAAGATGAAAATGATAACAAAGGAGGAAATGCCCCTGGCTCCAATGCTATCGCCGACAATTTTATGAATAAGATCAAAGAAAATTTGCAAGAGATGATCTGGCAAGTTGAAGTTCAAGTTGTGAATAAAGACAGCAAGGCTTCTTATACTCTCTCTACATGGCTAACGAATACAGAGGCCGCTGTAAAGCCACTGGATACAATGTGATAAAAACACGCAAAAACAATGCAGGTTTTTCTTTGCTTGAAATCCTTCTTGCTATTACTCTTTTGGCCCTCCTCATGCTTTCTGTTTATTCCATCGTCAACAACAGTACAAATACCAAAGAAAGAATCACAGCAGAAGATAAAGATTTTTTGCAAGTTGAGGCCTTTTTTGCTCGCTTCGATACAGATTTCTCACAAATCTACTCTCCTCTTTATTTTTCAACGAGAGCAAAAAAGCAAGCAGCTGATGGCCAACAAACCTTTAATAACGATGATAGTAGCTCTATTCAAGGTCAGCGCTTTGAGGGAAAAGCAGAAAATGATCTTCCCATTCCTCAAGTTGATGGTGATACAAAAGGGAAATTAATTTTTTTAACGTCTTCACACAGGCGGCGCGTAGTTTCTTCAAAAGAGTCCGACTACACTTGGATTTCTTACGAACTTAAAAGTTCTCCAGAAGAAAATAAAGTCGCTCCTCTTGTTATCGTTAGAAATTATCAACCCCAAGATGTTTATGGTAAAAATTTTAAATGGGATGAAAATAAAGACCAACTTATTTTAAAATCAGTTCGCGATCTTGAATTTGGTTTTTGGGATGAAGTCAAAAAAGGCTATGTCACCGCTACTCGTGAATTAGGGGCGGCCAATAAAAATTTAATTCGCATGGTTCGCATAAAACTCACTTGGGTTGATCGCGATGGCAATGAACATAAGTACGAAAGATTTTTTCGCCCGCTTTGGCCTTACTTCAAGGCACTAAGTGCAACAGAAGAAGCGAGTCAAACGACAATGCCATCGGCTCCTGGTGCAACTGACGCAACATCATCTGGGGGAGAAAGTGCAGCACAGTAAGTTCAAAGAAATTTTTTCCTCAGAAAAAGGCGTCGCCATTTTAATGGTGATGACAACTATTGCTCTCATGGCCTTGTTACTCGCAGAATTTACTTTTGATACAAAAGTGAACAAACTTAAAGTTTATAATATTCAAGACAGAGAACAAGCAAAGCTTAACGCAGAGGCCGGGCTAAAATTTGCTTTAGCAAAAATGCGCATCTACAAAGAAGGATTTAATCTTCTTCAAAAAAATGAATCCGCTAAATCTGCTTTTCCTCAAAGTAAATTAGAAAGTACCATCACTCAACCTTTTATGTTTCCTATCCCTTTGGGGAAAAATGCCAATGTCATCCAAAAAAGTGCTCTAGAGGAATTTACTAAAAATAGTCTCATTCGCGGTTCAATGATGGTGGATATTAGTCAGGTTTCAGGCTTTCTCAATCCGAACGGACTTCGCATTCCCAAACCAGACCCTAATGCGCCTGAAAAGAAAACTGATGAAGAGAATGCTCCTCCGCATGCCATTATTGAAAAACAATTTGTCGAGACTCTGACCAATTCTTGGCAACAAAAAAAAGATAGTGACGAAGAATTTAATGCACTTTATCGAAACTTGAACGTGACAAACTTGGTGCGAGAATTAAAATACTACGTGAACTCTCCAGGGGGAAGTGGTGATCAAGAGATAGGAGAGGTTGAAAATCTTTACAGTGGAAAAAGTATTACTCCAAAAAACGCCCCGATGAGTTCATTGTCTGAAATGTATCTTTTGCAAGGTTGGGATGACGCTATTATCGATCTCATTAAAGACCGCCTAAGTGTCCATGAAGTTTCCATTATTCCCCTTAATCAAATAACCAAAGAACAACTTCGCCTTATTTTTCCAACAATCACCGATGAACAAATAGCAGAATTTTTTAAGTATCGCGATGGGGCCCAAGGAAACAAAGCTAAAAATGAAGATCAAGCTGATCCTCATCCTTTTGACTCTGAAGAAGATTTCAAAAATCTCATAGTGAATCAATTAAATGTCGTGGCAGACGCTCAGTACGCCGAACGCATTAAAGAACTCCAAAAAGCAGGATATCGCCTTGGTGTTGCTGGAAAGCTTTTCAAAATAAGCTCAAAAGGTGAATATGGACGTGCTCAATATATAATTGTGGCCTATGTCGATCTTCCTTTAAAACCACTTCCCCCTGAAAAACCTAAGCCCCCCACAAATCCGCTTGCTGATACTGATCCAGATAAAAGCGATGAGGTCAAACCTCCTCCCGCAAGTGCAACGCCGGCACCCAAAAAAAACCTTGAACTTCTCGAACCTAGAATTGTAGAAATTCGTACAAACTAGTGTTAGAATATCTTTAACGTAGTGAATGGTAAGAAATTCCAAGGAAAAGGAATGAATTCGCTCAATATCGATTTGGGAAGTTATTCGGTCAAATTTTTTGAAACAATGGGTGATCGAAAACAAGTTATTCATCGTGCATCACATGAAGTGGTCATCGATGAAGTTCGCTCACGCTATGTAGGGCTAAACCTTCAAGAAATTCAAATTGAAATCATTCATAATTATCTCAAAGCAAGAAACTACGAAGAAAAAATTAATATTCTTCTTCCTGATGAGCAAGTAACTAATCGCTACATTGATCTGCCTGTTTCAAATAGAAAAAAGGCAGAACAAATGATCCCCTTTCAAATCGATGAAAATTTACCTTACCCTATCGCGAGCGCTCACTATAGTTGGACACTCTATAAAAAAGAAAACAACCTCTCTGCTCAGGTTAATATTTTACAGCAAGCAACTTTTTCACAATTTTTTGAAGCCTTAAAAGCAAAAAACATTGTCCCGAATTTGATTACAACAGAATCATTTCTCATTCAAAACTATGTTGAAAGCTGGAACAACCCTAGTAAAAAAATAAGCAAAATGGCCGAACCATTTTGCATTATCGACATTGGTCATAGCACAACGAAAGGTTATTTCGTTAATCGCTCACAGCTTATTTCAAATCATGTCTCGCGCTCGGCAGGTCAACTTATCGACGAAGTCATTGCGCAAACCTACCAAATCTCCAAAGAAGAAGCGATTGTCTATAAACATGAAAATTGTTTTTTTCTCGCAGAAGATCAAACGGAAGGTGCTGACGAAGATCAAAAAGAATTTGCTCAACTCATGAAAAAAACCTTGGCCCCACTCATTAGCGATATAAAACGCTGGGAGCTTGGCTTTAGAATTAAAAATGGGATGCCCATAAAAGCAATTTATCTTACAGGTGGCACTTCTCAAATTAATAATATCTGTAATTTTTTAGCTTATGAACTTGGCGTTAACGTTGAACCTTTACAAATTTTTGATTTGATCAAACAACCAAAGCTTCCTTTTTCTGATGCCGACAAAAATAAGTATTCTGTCACCTACTTAATGGCCCTTTCACAAACAAGTAAAATTCCCGTTGGAACAATGCTTACAGGAGAATACTCAACAAGCATTGCGGAAACAATTCCACTTCATTCGATGGCCTTTATTTTTTCACGGGCCGCAGTCGTCGTCGCTCTTATTATGGCCTCTCTTTTTGGTGAACGCTTTTTTCTTACCAATCAAGCGGAAACTCTCAATAAACAAATTGCGAATTTACTCAAAAATCCCGAACTTGATGTTTCAAAAAAAGATCAAAAAGAATTAAAAACAAGGCCCGAGCGGATTCTAAAAATAATTGATAAAAAAAATAAAGAAGTAAGTCGCGAAGTCAAACTTACTTTGGAAAACAGTAAGCTAAATGCAGTTAATCCCCTTTTTGATCTCAGTCAAAAATTAAATTCAAATTCTAATGTTGATCTTGATCGCTTTAATAGTGAACAAGGGAAAATACAAGCAAGCTTTAGTCTCAAAAACACAGAGGCCTTTGATCCTCTAAACAATGAACTCAAAAACCTCAATCTCCCTCAAGCAAAGATAGCAAGAGAGGGAAACACTCTGACTTTAGAATATAGGGAGATGTAATGGCAGGAGTTACTTCGCTCTTTAAAAAAATTGATGAAACGCTTTTTAAACAGATCGATCTTTTAAAAAGTAATCGAGTTTATCACGCGATCCTTTCAAAACTCTCTGAACTTCCTGATGTACAACAACGACTGATTGGACAAGTACTCACTTTTTCAGTCATCTTTGTTCCTTTAATTATTTTAACATTTACTCTTGTTGGTAATTATAAACTTCGCGAAGAAATTGAAGTAAGAAAAAAAATTTTAAATGTTATTCACCAATATGCGGGACAAAAAGGTCAACTTATTGAAATAGGAAATTCCATTGCTTCTCCCTTTGAAATAACAAATATTGGTGAAGCGAATAGTATGATTAAAGATATTCTTGATCGAAAAAAAATTGATGCAAAGAAAGTGATTGTTGACAACTTTCAACTAGGAAGTGCCCTCAAAGGTCTTTCCATGGCCGAGCTTGATCTTAATTTTAATAATTTTTCCATTAACGAATTCACCCACGTTCTGCAAATTCTTTTACAAGAAAAGCGAAGTAAAATAGCAAAACTTTCTATTCAAAAAGATAGTAGTAGTAATTTTTTAAATGGCAGCGTGCACATTGTGCATTACTCACGTTCGCTAGGCCCGGCCAACAATGAAAACTGAAAAAGAATCAGACAATTATCTTTCAGAAGAAGTCTACACTCGCTCAAGACTTCCTCTTAAAGTTATTTTGCCTCTTTTTATGCTTATCCCTCTCGTCGGTTTTTTGCTAAATTTCCCTCTAAGTTCCATTATCACCGATCTCATTACACAAAATCTTCGAAATGCCTCAAGCTGTCCTATTACGTTTGAAAAAATTGAAACTTCACTTTTTTTTATTCCAACAGTCACCATTAAAAAACCAAGCATCTCAGGGCTATGCTTTAAAATGCCCGGTCAAGATTTGAAATTAGGTGATGTCATTATTACTTTTAATGGCCCTAGTTTTTATCCCCCTGGATTAAAATTTCACGCGGCCATCAGTAAAGAAAAAAGTCGCCTCCACTTTTATCCTTCAATTTCTTATAATCGAATCATCGTAAAAATTACTGATTCCAGTATCGACTCGAACATTATGAATAGTTTTATGAGCAAAAAAAACGTCATAAAAGGACAATTTGATATTGAAGCTTTAGTTGAAATGACTCAAATGAAACTGACATCTGCTAATATAAGAATCAAGTCAAACAATCTCGTCATTCCTGGCAGTAATTATAATGGATTTGTTTTTGATACTTTAGACGTCGGACACTTTCAGGCAAAAATAACAAAAACTAGTCCTGAAAAATTTTTAGTTAATGAATTCAGCCTTGGAGGTGCAACAGCGCCTATCAACGCTAATTTCTCAGGTGACATTCTTTCAAATGAGGCCAATTTTTCATTCTCGAATTTAAATTTAAAAGGGGAATTAACTTTCTCGCCAGAAATTCTTAACAATAGTAAATATACCTTCCTCTCTAATCTCATCTTTGCTAATTATAAAGTCAAAAATGGGGCTTACCAGGTTATGATTGGTGGTACGCTTGAGGCCCCCTCACTTTTACCCTTATAAATTACTTTTATGAAACTATCAGAAATTAAAATAAATCTTGAACAAAACCTCGAAGCGCATTTAAAAACACAACTTCCAAATCACCCCTTTCATGAAGTGTATCTTTACAGCGCCCTTCCTCCAGGAAAACTTTTTAGGCCCTTACTGGCCACAGCTATTTTAAATGACTTTACTCCTGGTGATCCTTTTTTTTCTTCAACATCAGCGCATAGCTATTTTTGCTCAGCGATTGAACTTCATCATGCTTACACCTTAGTTCATGATGATTTGCCTTGTATGGATAACGATGATTTTCGGCGTGGACGTCCAACAGTGCATAAACAATTTGGCCAGTGGCAAGCTCTCCTTGCAGGAGATGGACTGCTCAACTGCTCTTACGGGCTTCTTTCTAAAATGAATTCTTCAGAACTTCAAAAAGTCTTTAAGCTTGTCACTTGGGCCTTAGGCCCAAAAGGACTTATCCAAGGGCAAGTTTTAGATCTTTCGGAAGAAATGAAAAAAGATTTTGAAAGCCTTGTGCTCACTCATGAATACAAAACGGCCCGCCTTATCCAAGTGGCGCTTTGTGGAAGTTTTCTACTCATTCAAAATAAAAAAAAATCGGCCTTTAGTGAAAACAGAATGTTTCTTGACCTCTTTAAACTTGGCCATCACACAGGCGTGACCTTTCAACTCTTAGATGATCTTACTGAACTTTGTGACGCTCAGATTTCTCCTCACGAACTGTCTATTAATCCCTGGTTTTATTTTCAAGACGAGGCCTTAAAAAAGATCTCTCAAGGTCTGAACACAATTAAAATAATTTCCGATAAACATGAAATGGATTCTTTTCATCTCGTGATGAAAGATTATTTTTCAAAAATCCATCTTAAATTAAATGAAAATATTCATCATGTGGCCCAGCATCAAAAAAGGCCTGTCGCCGATTTAATCCCAATGATGAGTTTGCTTAAGGGCCTGTGTTAAAGCTAAAATTTTGCTTAATTTTTCACGGGCCGACAAAAGGAATTCAGGTGAAGACGAATTTAGAGGAGATTGAACTTTTTCAATTTCTTTGACTTCCTTAACTTCAGAAACTTCACAAACCTCGCAAACTTCTTCTTCAATCACTTTATTCATACTAAGTCTTGCCTGCTCAACACTTAGTTTCTTTTCAAAGAGTAGTGATTTAATTTTAGCAATAACTTTGATGTCTTCTTCGCGATAAAGCATTTGCCCTGAAGAAGAACGGATAGGAGAAATTTCAGAAAACTGACTTTCCCAAAAACGCAAAACATAAGGCTTCACGCCAACAAGACATGAAACCTCATCCATTTTAAAAAGTGATTTATTGGGAAGTTGTATTGCATTTACCATTTATTAAGCTTCGTGATCGCCCATAAAGTCGTCATCCTCTTCTTCGCCTTCATCCACATTGGCCATGAAAGAGCTTAAAGCGCGAGGAGAACCATCTTTTATAGGAAGGGTTGTATCTTCTTCACCTTTCTCATTTATACGATGAGAAAAACGATTTGTGATATCCTCCTTTAGAACCTGCGAAGGTTTAAAAGTCAATACTCTCCGAGCGGAAATCTCCATGGCCTGGCCAGTTTGAGGATTTCGTCCAATGCGAGTGGCCTTATCTCGAATAGAAAAATTTCCAAAACCAGAAATTTTTACTTTCTCACCCTTCGCAAGAGTATCTTTGATGATAGTAAAAACCATATCGACAAGATCTGCCGCTTCTTTTTTAGAGAAACCAGCTTCTTTGTAAACACGTTCAACGATATCCGCCTTCGTTAAACTCATAATCATTCCTCCATGAATCAATACAGTAAAACTCTAATGCTCTTATAGAATACATCGAAAATAATTAATTTCTAGTGGATTTTTAAGCATTTAACATAAAGTTATATTTTAGGGTGCATTTCGTAGGGCCTTAATATGGTCCGACGTTAAATAACATCCAAATTGAATCCCAGCTCGATAATTTTTCATTTGAAAATGACTTTCAGAAAATTGAACAGGCTTTAAATAGATAATTTTTGCGGGAACAAAATCTTTTAACTCAAGATTGGCCATCTCAATAACTGAAATAGTATCTCCTTCATAAAAATACTTCGCTTCACTCTTACTGAGCGCTACAGCAACTCCTGTGATTGAAATATCAATAATCGAAACAGAAAATTGTCTTTTCTTATCTTTTTCAAAATTTTTCTGCAAAATAATATTAACCGGCGTTTTATTTTGTAAATTAAATCGTGCTTGATTTCTTTTTTCAAGAAGCCTTACCTCAGCAGGTATAGGCACAATTAATTCATTTTTTTGAACAATTAAATTCTTAGCCTTAAAAAGAATACTTTCTTCTTCGCCTTTAAAATATAAGGCCAATTCATTTTTTATAGCACGATCCCACTGACCTGAAATTGAAGACAGATAAAAAACACCAACATTAAGATCTATTTTTGAAATATAGGCCGTATTAAGTACACGTTTGGTTTCATTTTCTTTTTGCCAAATAATCACATGGGATTTACTAAGCTTTATTTTTGACAAAACTCCAAGGATTTCAGAATGGACTTTTGCCACTCGAAGTTTTGGAACGGAGTTCATAAAGACTTTGCCTTATTTGCGACTTCGTTTATTTTGCTTCTCAAGTTCTTTAAGTTGTTTACTTTTTTCAAGATCACGCTCTCGCATAAGTTGTGTTAATTGATCCGCAACTTCTTGAAGCTCTTCAATCAGTTTGCGTCTCACCAAAACATCAGAAGAAGCAATTTTGCGGCACTCTTTGAGTTTTACAGTATCTTCTTCAACGAGAAGATTTCGCTTTGCTACTTCTTCCTTTGTCATACGATAGATTGCCATGTCTGCAAGATATTCACTATAGGTAAATTTTTGCTTAGTAAGATAATCGACAAAATCTTTTCTGTTTTTACTTTTTGTAGCGACTTCATAATGCTTTTGTTTAATAAAGCGAATGATCTCACTATTAAGTTTTATTTTATTTTCATAATCATCTGCCAGAAGCTCATAACGCTTTTGAACGACTTCTATTCTTTTCGCTGCAAAAATTTCAATAATTTCTTCCGGTGAAGAAAAAATCTTAACTCCCCTTTCCGAGATGAGGGTGTAATTAGGAACCAGACTTGAAGTGACAGATATTTTTTCAATAACTTCTTCTAAAGGAGGACGCTGACCTTTTTTAAAAAGAAGCTCAATTTTTATTTCATTGTTGACAGAAGAATCAATGAAATCTTTTAAATAACCGGCCTCGAGAAACTTATTTAAATGGCGATAGATTTTTTGAGCATCATAACCACGAGGAAGTTCCGTAATAAAAAAATCTTCACCAATCTCTTCAATTTTCATTGGAAAAAGAAGACGTCCGGCCTTATCCACTTCAATTTTATTACGATAATAATGAACATAGGGTTTAAGTTTTTTAGGCCTTCCCGTCTCGATCATTTGAATAATTGAGTCAACAATTTCTTTATGGTGAAAACTTGGGATCACCGTCGAAAAACCAGTTCCAATCCCTTCTGCTCCATTTAAAAGCATTAAGGGAAGTTTAGGAAGAAAAGACACGGGCTCCATTGTTTTTTCGTCGTAATTAGGAACCATCTGCACTTGGTTCATATCATCAAAAAGTAAAAAATCAGAAACTTTTCCCAAACGACATTCAATATATCTTGAAGCCGCTGGCTGAGTTTCCATGCGCTCCCCAAAATAGCCTTTCTTATCAATAAGTGGATAGTTATTAGCGAAGGTGTAGTCCTGTGCCATGTTGACAATGGCATCTTCAATAGACGCTGGCCCGTGAGGATGAAGAGTAAGCACTAACCCTGTTGAAGAAGAAACCTTCATGAGACCCTTACTTTGATTTTTCCAAAGGGTATATAAAATTCGCCGCTGCCCTGGTTTCAAACCATCTTGCAAATAGGGAATCGCTCTATCCATCAATGTGTAAATTTGATAATTACGATATTCTTCTTTCACAATTTTTGAAAGAGGAATGGAATCGAGAGAGTGGAGATATTGTTCTTGCATCATCTACCTCTTTTACTTCTTAGCTTTCTTCTTTGTGGCCAACGCAACTTTTTTTGGCCCTTTTTTAGTATCGCTTTTTACTTCAGTTTTGACTTCATTTTTAGAGTGCATTTGTAGGCCATCTCTTTCGACAGTCACCTGTTCTCCACTGTTGTTGGTATCCATGAGAAGATCTTTTCGAGGGGCCGAATCTTTTCCAAAACAAACATTAAGCATATTTTTAGAAGCGACAACATCATCAATCATAATTTTTGTGTACTCGCCACGAGAAAGCACATGCCGCCAAGCTTCTTCACTCATTTCCCCCAACCCTTTATTGCGGTTGATGCCTTTAATTTTTAGGCCTTCTTTTTGAAGCTTCGCAAGTTCACTATCGCTTTCAGCGTAGATAGGCCCTTTGTCAGTTTCAATTTCAAAAAGTGGGGCCTTCGCAATTTGAACAGCACCCTTTTCAAAAAGTTCTGGCCAAAAAGTAAAAAAGAAATTGGTAAGGAGTGTATTGATGTGTCCGCCGTCGACATCAGAGTCCGCAAGGAAAACTATTTTTGAATAACGAAGATTTTCCCAATCAACTGGCTGACCAATCGTCAAACCAATGGAGGCCATGATATCAGAGAACTCTTGATTATCTAAAATTTCCTTAATGGAGGCCTGAGAAACATTCATGGGCTTACCCTTAAGAGCAATTCCCCCTTGGATAAGTTTATTTCGAGCAGAACGAAGCCCACCAATAGCTGAATCCCCTTCACAAAGAAAAAGAGCGCAATTTTCTCTATGCTTTCTTTCATTGGCATCAAGAAGTTTTTCGACTCTTTGACGTTTTTGTTTTTTTCCTTTTAAAGAAGCTTCTTTTAACTCTTCAAAGCGGTAACGGTTTTTACAACGTTCAATCACAACATCAAGATAGTCACGATTTTTTCTTAAAAAGCGTTCCACATTCTCACTCATGAAGCGATCTATTCCTTTTTCAAGGTTAAGATCACGAACTAATTTTCTCTTTGTTTGAGATTCAAAGCGAGGATTTGGCATTGTAATGCCGATGATAAAAGTTATTCCTGCTAAAACGTCGTTATCAGAAATTCCCATTTTCTCGCGCTTAAGTTCTCTTTCTAATTTCTCTTTCATTGCATTGATGAAAAAGCGTCGAATCCTATCGTGGTGAAAACCACCATCAAACGTAGGAGTGGAATTCACAAAAGAGATAAAGCGTTCTCTTTCATCTGTATTTTTATTAATCACTAAAGACATATTGAAATCAATTTTACCTTTAAGTTTACGGCCATCATGGGCCTCCACTTCATAGATAAATTCTTCTTCCCCAAAAACCTGCGCTGAAGTCATATCAATTCGTTGGGCCAATTCAAAAAGGCCTTTTTTAAATTGATAACGTTCACCATTGAAAAAGAAAGTGAGTCCTGGATTATTGTAAGCAAGATCGATAATGCGCTTTCTTAGAAGATCTTTATCAATCACATTATTTTTGTAAACTTCATTAGAAAGAGTGAGCTCAACACTCACACCCGAATGGCCGGAAAAAGATTTCGCTTTTCCTTTTTTAATTTTATTTGTGCCATCTAAAAATTCAACGACCTGCTCTTGTTTTGATTTATAGTGACGAACAGTCGCTTTAAAATAATCTGAAGTAAGACAGGTCGCTGAAGCCCCTAAACCGTTTTGCCCAAGAGAGCGGTAAAGAAAACCATTTTCATCCAACTCTTCATCTTTAAATTTTGATCCTGTTCGAAATTCAGTATAAACGGGCACAATTTTATCAAGAGGAAAACCAATTCCGTTATCTTGAATAATAACTGTCGTTCCATCCTCAGAAAGTTTTGTATGAATCTCTGTAACGTATCCGCGATAATACTCATCGATAGAGTTATCAAGAATTTCTTCAATGGCCTTAGATTTGGCCTGATGAAATTGCACGGTTTTAAATTCAAGGCCTGACTCTGAATAAATATAGGTCTCTAAATTTTCAATATCGTTCGATCCAAAAACGAGTGTTATACGATTACGACAGTGCCAGCGTTGATCTTTTTGAACAATGTCGTTATCGACAACTTGTTTGCGATGTTTAATTTGCTCAATCGAAGAATTACTCATAAAAAATCCTTTCAACTACCCTTAAACCCAACATAGATTGAGTATGCCCCTAAAAAAAAGAGTGCAGCGAGTTAAGAATTAATGTCTCGTAACTTCACCATCATGACCTTTGCGCTACTAGTTGTAAAGTCATCGCTAGCTTTAAATCCTCGATAAGGCCCTCCAATGCAAACTCAAAACTCTTAACAAAAGAGAAGAGTCAAATTATACTAAGCCTATATCACTTAAAATATTGCGAGCTGTCATCGATGTTTCATTGCCTCATCATTTTTGCCTTGACGCTCTTTTGTCTGAAATCTTCATTTGCAAAGATAGATACTCTCACTTTTAAACAAGTCCTTAAAAACGAAAATATTCAAAAAAGCATTCTTAAAGAACCTTACGTTTCAACAACGATGAGTAACATCATCTACGAGGGAAAAAAAGGTCAATCTATGATTTTTTGGGCCGCGGGCCTTCACGAAAAAAGTTGTCGCGTGGCCCTTCGAAAGCTTTCCCGCTACGAAGAATATAAAAACTATTTGAGTTTCTTAGAAGAAAGCTCATATTTCGAAGAGTCTAACCGCGTAAGCTTCATCATTAAAACATCACTTTTTCCCATACGATTAGGACTACGATTTAAAATTCCTCGCATCGACAAAGAAGGTGTTTTTCCTTTCGTTTTTGAAGAAGGTTTTCTCAAGAATCTCAGAGGGGAAATTCATATTTCGGAAGATAATGCTCGTTGCTTTTTTTATATTAAATCAAATTGGCAAGGCCCAGACTCAGGATTTAGCAATACACTTCTTGAACTTTTTTCAAATACCATTATCAAAATGGGCGCAGAAAAACTTTTTCGTATTTCAAATTATTAAATTATATCTTTAAGCAATTTTCATTCTTCCATAGGAATATTATTTTTTAACATTGCTTCCATTTCTAAAGCAGCATTATAAAAATTGGCCACTCGATCGGCCGTCATCTTTTCAAAAGCATCAATTCTATTTTTCATTAATTCCACATCATCTAAGGTGAGGAGTAATTGCTTTTGATCAGGCTTACGAACAACTTTTCCAACAAGCCCACGAAGGGCCAATGAATCATTCTCTAAAGCAATCACATCAAAAACACGGCAAATCTCATCAAGACGAGTGACTTCGGCTTTAAGGGCCTTTATCTCCTCCCCCACTTTTTCTGCCAGTTGTTCGTCTTCTTTTAAATGAAGAGAAAACTTAGTCTGCTCGTCTTCGATGTGTTTCTCTTTTTGAATAATTTGCTCTTTGGCCTTGGCCAATTCTTCTACTAAAGAAGTATTACTGGCCTTGAATTCTGCCAATTGTTTTTCCATTCGCACAGAATCTTCTTGATAATTAGCATAGCGAACACGCTCTTCTTGAAGCTGATAAAGTTGGGCCTCAATTTCTGATTTTGCATGCGCGGCCTTAGACATCTCTTCTTGAAGGCCTTGTTGAAGGGCCTTAATTTTAGAAGCAGTATCAGCTTTGATTTTTGAAATCGACTGCTGACTATTAGACAATTCTTTTTTGAGCGTCTCTACTTGTGCATTTAAAACTGTATAATTTTTTAAAGCTTCAACATCTAAAGTTCCTTCCATGCTCTCTTTAAATTGTTGCTCAAGTTTAGTATTTTTTTCTTTTTCAAGCTCAACTTCATGCTCCATACTCGAAAATTTATCTTCTAAATCATAAAATAATTTTTCTCTCTTTTTTAAAAGCATTGTTGTACGACGAAGCTGTTCTGTGAGCTTCCCGAAGCGCTCTTTAATTTTAGTAAGCTGAGATTTAGAAACATCAGGCTGTTTTTGAGTAAGGGATTCCTCTTGCATTTATGACCCTATTTTATATTGTCTATACATTTATCGTAGGCCGACTCAGCTTTTTGAACAACTAAGCTCTTAAAAAGAGAAATATTGACCTAGTAAATACAAGACTAAAATAATTGTTAATTAAGACTATTTGATATGCCAAATTTGTGTTATAATATACATACTTTGTAATGCAGCACAAAACTATAAAATGGTGTACCGAATGAATGCAAGTCTTTTTCCCCTAACTTTGGCCCAATCAAAAGAAATACTCACTATTGGAAAAATTGAAGCCTCTTTAAAAGATCAAGAACTCATTTTGAGTACCGGCTTACTTCTTAATAGTAGCGTCCAGTTTCTTAAAAAAGCAAACGACGATTTTCATCTCTTAACCCAAACCGGCCAAATTATCACGCTCACAACAAAACTGGCCAGAATGGTTCGTGTCTCACTTTGTTCAGTAAAAAGTGAAAAAAAAGGCTGTGGGGACTGCCACAAAAAAGGATTCTGTCATGGATAAAAATATTATTCTAAGCGATTTAACAGTGCAAATAAAAGCACGCATCGTAAGAATTGAAGACAAGGGAGCTTTCAACAGACGCATTCGTGATATGGGATTAAATCCTGGTTCAGAAATTATCATTGAAAAAAAGGCCCCTCTAGGCGATCCCCTCTATTTAAAAGTTAAAAATCTTGGCCTTATCCTCAGAGAAAATGAGGCAAGAAAAATTATTGTGGAAATTTTATGATAAAAGTCGCTTTAGTTGGAAATCCCAATTGTGGAAAAACAACGCTATTTAATGCCCTCACAGGAGGACACCAACACGTAGGCAACTACCCCGGTGTCACTGTTGAAAAAAAAACAGGTGAACTCAGTTTTCAAGATAAGCATTTTCACATTATAGACCTTCCTGGAATTTATAGTCTCACCGCTTACTCTGAAGATGAACTTGTGGCCCGAAATTATCTTTTAAATGAAAAACCAGACATCATCATCAATGTTTTAGATGCTTCAAACCTAGAAAGAAATCTCTACCTCACTGTTCAATTAATGGAGATGGGCCTTCCTATGATTTTGGCCCTTAATATGGAGGATGAGGCCTTGAAACAGGGCCTTAAAATTGACCTTAAAAAACTTTCACATTTTCTAGAAATCCCGATTGTTTCAACAATTGGCCACAAAAAAAAGGGAGTAGATCAACTCATTGAGGCCATTGCCAATTTTTCTTCTGCTTATGTTTGCGGACAGAACCAAAAATTATCGTACGGACAAGATCTCGATGAAGTGATTAATGAGCTCGTTAAAATTATAGAAAAATCCTCGCCTGAGTATCGTCCCCTTTGGATGGTTCTTAAGCTTCTTGAAGAAGACAGTGAAATAAAAAAAATCGTAGAAAAAACATTAGGAGCAGAAGATCATAGCGCCGTATTAACAATGATCGATAGAGTGAAAAAGCATATTGATTCAACCTTAAGTGATATACCCGAAAATATTATTTGCGATTACCGCTACGGTTATGCTTCCTCTTTAAACAAACGCTGCGTCTCTAGAATCTTCCCCCTTAGAAAAAGTATTTCTGACCAAATCGATCTTGTCCTCACTCATCGATTCCTAGGTCCTTTTCTTCTTGTGGGTATTCTTCTTCCTATTTATCAACTCATTTTTAAACTAAGCGAATACCCTACTGAATTTTTATCAAAATTTTTTTCCTCTTTAAAAGAACTTGTTTCAGCAGTCATTCCTCCTGGCCTTCTTCAGTCGCTCATTAATTCAGGGATCATAGATGGAGTCGGAGGCGTTTTAAGTTTCACTCCCATTATTATACTCATGTTTATTGTCGTTTCTCTTATTGAAGATTCTGGTTATATGGCCCGCATCGCTTTTATCATGGATAGATTTTTAAGAACTTTTGGTATGCATGGATCATCCATACTGGCCTATATTATCGCAGGCGGAATGGCCGGGGGATGTGCCGTTCCAGGCATTATGGCCACAAGAACACTTCGAGATCCCAAAGAGCGCTTGGCCACAATACTTACAACTCCCTTTATGAATTGTGGAGCAAAACTTCCTGTGTTTGCCCTTCTTATTGCTACTTTTTTCCCAAACAATCAAGGGATCATGATGTTTGCCATTACAATTCTCAGTTGGTTTTTTGCATTAGGACTGGCCGCCATTTTAAGAAATACTATAATCAAAGGTGAAAGCACTCCCTTTGTGATGGAACTTCCCCCTTACCGTTTACCAACGCTGAAAGGACTTTTGATTCATACTTGGGAAAGAACTTACATGTATGTTCAAAAAGCAGGAACATTTATTTTAATGGCCGCCATCATCATGTGGGCCTCAATGACCTTTCCACGTCTTGAAAATGAACAGAATCTCTCGGAAGAAATTTTTTCGAAACAACAACTTGAGTATTCAATTGCTGGACGGGTTGGAAAGGCCATCGAAAAAGTGACACTTCCGCTCATGGGATTTGAATGGGAAACCAATATCGCGCTCATTGGGGGACTGGCCGCCAAAGAGATTATTATTTCAACTTTAGGAGTGGCCCATTCTCTCGGTTCTGTTGATAAAGATGATTCGACTTCTCTCAGTGAAAAACTAGCGAGTAATAAACACTGGAATAAATCTGTGGCCCTTGCACTCATTATTTTTGTTATGCTTTACATGCCTTGTATTGCCACGCTCTCAACTATTTTCAAAGAGACACAAACTTTAAAGTGGACAATTTTTGCGGCAGTTTACACAACAAGTGTGGCCGTGTTCTTTGCAACACTTTTTTATCAGATAGGAACATTTTTTAGTTAAGTCGAATTTTGAACTGATAAAAAACGATCTAATTCTGCTCGAACATCTTTCCAGCAAAATGGTTTTACAATATAACCATTAAAGCCTGCATCAAAAGCATTCTTTTTATATTCAGCAAAGGCATGGGCGCTCAGAGCGATAAGAGGCAATGTTTTTCCTTGGGCCCGCAATTTTTTTGCGGCCGTCATACCATCAACAATAGGCATCTGAATATCCATTAAGACAAGATCGAATTTTTGTTTCTCAAGGATTAGTAAAGCTTCTTGGCCATTTTCTGCAAAAACTAATTCGCAATTTGTTTTTCGTAACCAGCTCAGAAGAATAAGAGCACTTGTTGCTGTATCTTCAACCACAAGTATTTTCTTCCCCACCCAGTGAGGGTATTTTCCTTCATGGTGAGGAATTTCTTGCTCGACTAAATGCAATTCTTCTTCCTCACTAAGAGCAGGTAGAGTTAAAGTTAAGTCAAAAACAGTTCCGGCCCCTTGGATGCTTCGTAAAGTTATACTTCCCCCCATTGCATCCATGAGACGTTTTACAATTGCTAAACCTAATCCAGCTCCAGAGTACTTGCGCGATAAAGTAGAATCCTCCTGACTAAAAGGCCTAAAAATATTTTCCTGATACTCAGGCCCCATTCCGACTCCACTATCTTCAAAAAGAAAATGGATTTCATGAAGAGATTCTCTAAATTCACCCAATTGAATTTTAAGAGCAATAGTCCCTTCATTTGTAAATTTAATGGCATTATTAAGTAAATTTACAATTATTTGTCTCACACGAATTGAATCACCAATATAATGTTTGGCGATCCCATCATCAATACGAAGTATTGGACACACTTTTTTCTGATCAACATCAACAATGAGCGTATCAAAAGTTTCTTGAACAAGTTTTCTTAAATCAAATGGTTGCTTAATAATTAAAACATTTTGTGTCTCAAACTTTGAGAGATCTAAAAGATCATTAATAATTTGAACAAGATGATTTCCACTTCTATTAATAATGTTAAGGGCCTCTTTTTGCTCACTAGGGGCCAACTCCCCTTCTTGAAGAAGGTCCGCGTAACCGACGATTGCATTCATAGGAGTGCGAATTTCATGACTCATATTAGCCAAAAATAAACTTTTCGCCTTATCAGACTCTTCCGCTTTTTCTTTAGCTTTTAATAAATGTTCATGTTGTTCTTCAAAAAGACTTATCCTATAGGCAATTCGATTTTTGGCCACATAAACACCGAAGACACCAAAAAACCAAACAAGAAAATGAGCGATACCAAAAATAAAATAACTCGAATTTAAAGAATTAAACCAAGGGGCCGTTGGAAAACTGATACTAATTCCACCATGGTTGTCTCCTACTTTATAATCTTGCTTTGCATGACATTTAAGGCATCCAATTTCATTCTTTAAAGGACGCATAAAGCGAAATTCTTTTTTTCCATTAACATCAGTTACTTCGTAAAATTCATTTTTCCCATTTTCAAATTTAGTAAGGGCTTCTTCTTCCCACTTATCTGCTTTATTTTGAGGACGCAAAGGTTTCAGACTTGTAATGTGCCCTCTATGCACTCCTTCTTTTTCACGAAATTCATAAATTTGGCGTAAAAGATAGGCCGGATTAATAAGTGTAAGTTTGCGCCCACTTGGTGTTGTAATATCACGCTCAGGAATATCTTTTAGATAAGGATTAGCTGGAGAATCTTTTGTTATAGGAACATACACTCCACCGTGTTCAGTGGCCCATCTCCTTAAGTCTATATCCTGCTGTAAAATACTACGGGCAGTATTAAGCATTTCATTGGAAATAGATTGCTTTAATTCAAAGGTTTGAACAAAATACGAAACAAGCATAACAATGCTCCAAAGAACAATTGTCATCATAAAATAAGGTTGAATCTGTTTTCTAGCAGAACTAGAAATCGCATTTTTCGTCATAACTTCCTTTGTTACAGCTATTATCGGAATTATTAAATAAAAACTTAACATAAAATAAAAAATGCCCGACCTATTAAGTTTGGTAAAAAAATGCCGAAAAGAGTCCTAGTATAACAAAATATGAAGTTCCTTAAAGTGAGGATCATCGTGAAATTTTTTATTATTACCCTCCTTATATTTTCAATGACCGTTGTAATAACCAATGATTGTTATGCAAAAACGAAAATTAAATCCAAAAAAAAACAAACAAAACATAGGTCTTCTCACGTCCATAAAATTAAAAAACCAATCTCGTCAAATACAGCAACAGATCTAACAAGCACGAGTCAAACGGCATCCTCAGCTTTCACTCCTATAACAAGTGACCATTGCAGCACGCCTTACATCAACCAGATTCTTGCTCTTCGTGACGCCCAACTTAATATAGTCGCTCCTGAAACAAAAAGGACATTGGCCATTTTAAAAAATGAACATGATAAAAATGTTGCAAAACTAATCATGCTCAAAGGCCTACAGCAAATTCGAACTGACTACTTAACTGCAAACGGTAAAAAAACAATCGATATAGATAAAGATCTAAGCAAGATTGAAGATCTCGATAATTTTCTTGAAAAAGAAAATGGTGATTTAAATTCTACTGAAAAAATGCTTCTTTTAGAAAAAAGTATCCGTCTTGTAAGTGGAGTCAGCACTGCAAAAACAAAAGAAGAATTTTACACACAACTTTCAAATTCATGTCAATCACCCAAAACGAGCGATGATAAACCAGATGAAGCCAGTATTAATTTATGTGATGCTTTTAACAATCCTCACAATAAAGAAATGATTGAAGGATTTTATTCTGTATATCTAAAGGGCGACCCTACAAAAGAAGAATTAGAGCAATACTTAAAATTTCTTCACCTTGCGGCCGATGAAAAGAAACTTAATACTCAACTTAGTGCCCATAAAAAATTAATTTCTGAGGTTAACAAAACAGCTTCATTATATAAAAACTGTACTGTGAAGAAAGTAAAAGCATGCTCACTGTCTTCATCAGCGATGACACAAGCTTATAGCGATTATAAAAAAACAATCGACGAACAATTTTCGGATAAGTATAATGGAAAAACATCTGTTATTCTTGACCAAAGAAGCAAAGAAATAGATGAGAATATGGCCGAAGTCGATCAAAGTATTAATAACCTAAAATCATTTTTAAAATACAAAAACTCAAAAAAGAAAAAAAGTTCAACCTTATTTGGAAATAAAACTAATTATCAAAAAATAATAAATGATCTTGATGAGTTTGGTAAAAAAAACAAACACGACAAGGATGATTTTTCTGCACTTTTAAAACAAATTAATTGCAAGAGTACTCTTTTTAAGGATCGTAGATTTGGCCCGCAAAATAAAAAAAATTTTGCGAGTTGTGTAAGGAATATTTCTGATGAGTCCCTTAAACAACAAATTGATCAGCTTAATATTGAAATAGAAAAAGACAGAGTGGAAATAGGTTCAATAACAAATGCACCGCTTATCTCTGCAACAGATCAAAAAAAAGAGACTTATCGAAAGTACCTCGACTTTTCTACTGCTATCAATGAAATTTTATCGATAATGGAATCAAAATGTAAATTAACAGATATAACGCAAACAGAAAGCTATCAACTTCAAGTTTGTCGAATAAATGAAATATCACCACCTGAGGAAGCCAAAAATCTAAACTCTCAAATTGAAAAAGTACTCAACAATTTGCAAATATCGAGTGCAAGTGACAAAGATGCACTACCAGGAATTTGCGAACGTCTTAAAAACTATGGGCAAATTCCCCCTCCCACATTATGCAACCGAGAACCAGAGGAAAAAGTTCCACCTAAGACTGCTAGTCCAACAACACCATTACTCCCCCCTCCACCGGTCCCTCCGCAGTCGAATCTGAACCAAAATACGGTTAACGATACTGAGACAAATACAACGACAGATCAAGCGACAGCCCTAAACGAAAATTCCGATGAGAAATCATCAAGCGCCCCAAATTCTGCCCGTGCATCTAGGCTTCCACCTAGAGATAACTCTCAGACAGGCTCTGTCGATTATTTTAAGGCCTTTGCCAACGCTTTTGGTTCAAGCACACAAGTGCAGTCCGCATTGGGCCTTTTTGCACAATCTTTTTCATTTCAAGGGCAACTCGACCTGCAAGTTTTATATGCTAAAAATCAAATTTATGCAGAGACTTATCAAAATGAATGGCTGAAATATTACAATCAATCACAAGCCGCTTCTTGGGCCAATTTCAATAATTCATCTCAGGGCCTACCCATTTACAACGGAGGTCTTTATTACAATTTCACTTCAAACTGATGCTTTGGAACAATGACTTTAAAAGTAGTTCCTTTGCCGACTTCACTCCCGCACGAAATTTTTCCACCTAGCGATTTGACAAAGGAATGAACTGTAAATAATCCGAGGCCGATGCCTCTTCCGACTTCTTTCGTTGTAAAAAAAGGATCAAAAATTTTGAGCATATTTTGCTCAGGAATACCGGCCCCTGAGTCGCGAATGATTAATACAGCGTTTTCCTCTTCGCACGATAATGAGATATTCAAATGTCGTTGCTCTTTGGGAACGGCTTCCAAAGCCTCAATAGCATTTGCAATAAGATTTGTCACAACTTGTTGGACGGCATTAAAGGAACCTTTAATTTCAATATTTTCTTTGGGAATTTCACTCACTAAATTGATCTCATCTTTTAAAATTTTTGATTTTGAAATAACTAGCACATCTTCCAAGACATGATTAAAGCGTATAATTTCAGTTTTTAAATCATTCACTTTTGTATACTGCTGAAGCGTATGAATAATTTCTTCAATCCGAATAAGTGCATTTTCAATTTGCATCATTAATTCTTGATAAGGTATTAAATTTGAATCTTTTTTTATTTTTTTTTGTAAAATTTGGATGTAACCCTTTGCGATAAATAAAGGATTATTTATTTCATGCGCCACACCTGAAGTTAAAATACCAACGGAAGCCATTTTTGATGAATGAAGAAGATCTTGTTGCTTCTCCTGCAATGATGACATCATATGGTTAAAACCTTGGGCCAACATAGCAATCTCATCGTTTTTTGTATCATTAATTCGAAGGCCGAGATCAAACCCACCTTTTATTTGATTAAAGACTTTTAAAAAAGATTGAATGCGTTTTAAAACAAAAAAATGATTCCCAAGAAATAGCAAAACAATAATAAAAAAAGCGATTGAGGCCCAGAGATAAGCTTCATTTTTTAGAACTTGCACAATCATCAAATTCATATTGCGGTCTTGAGTTGCATGGATCAAAAGACTTGATTCCCCTCGATGATCCTTTTCTTGAAAATACAAATTAATATCTTGCTCACCCCATTCAAGAAGTATTATATCCGTTTTTAAAGTATCAATTTTTTTTTGAAATTTTGTAATATTTTGAGATTCGTATAAGTTTATAAACTTTATTTCACCTTGTAAAAGTTCACCTAGACTTTTTACAAAACGTTGATCTAGAAAACGGCCTAAAAAAAGAAGGCCCTCTGGAGCACCAGTATAATCGGAATGAATAATAATATGTCCAGAAAACAGTAATGCCTTTTTATCATTTAAGTAATATCCCTGAACCTTTTTTTTATCACGGCCTATTTTCGAAAAAAAATCTTTTGTAATAAGCTCAAATTCTTTAAGAACATTGTGTGGTATCGCTAATGAAATCTTTTTATCGAAATCGGCCCCTATCGAGTAAACGAGGGAACCATCTTTTTTATAAAACGCAACAAAATCTGAGCGCAACGCCCCCAAGGCCACAACAGGTTCAAGAAGATTTTCTTTCAAGAAACTAGGACGTTTTCCTTGGATAAAGGCATAAGTGTCGTCCCATGCTCCCCAATCTTGCCCAGAGGCGCCGACAATTTCAAACTGTTTACTCAACTGCTCTTTTAGTCTTAATCCTTGCTTCTCTATAAGGTTTTTTTCATAATTTTTTGCCTGCCTTAAAACAAGGGAAGCATTAATAAAATAAAAGAAACCCATAATGGGAATAATGACGCAAAAAACAAGTAAAGAGAGTTTTGTTGAAATCTTCATAATCTAACTTTTCGTCCATTTTAATGTATATTTTAGGAAAAATAACTAGAGTGTTTTTCTTTTTTTTATTATGTCTTAAAAATTAGTATATTATTTTCTAAACATACCGACGAGAACTCCAAATGAAAAATATAAATAGCACACCATCACTCCTTATTGTTGATGACGAAGAGGGCATACTTCGTCTTCTTATTTCTGAGATTTCCTTAGAACGCCCGCAATATAAGGTAACGACAACGAAGCATTCGAGCGAAGCGCTTGAGTGGATTAAAGATAAATCAAAAAAATATGATATCATCATTACCGATTTAGTTATGCCAATTGTTGATGGACTTCAACTTATTCATGCTGCTTCTGAATATAGTCCTGAATCAAGAATTTTTCTAATGTCTGGATACACAAATCTTGCTGATCAAATGGGCCTTTTTGAATTAGGTGTTGAAAAAATACTTTTAAAACCACTTAAAATAGATCAACTTATTAACCTCATTGAAAACCCTGAAATTCAACACGGAATCTCGCACAAAGAAATGATTGCAGTTCGAGTAAGTGAAATGCTTAAACGCAAAACAAATCCTTGCGACCTCTATCTTCTCCTTGGTAAAGAAAAAATCATAAAAGTCTTTGTAAAATTACTCCCCATTGAAAAAGAGCGTTTAACTCGTCTTCTTAAAAACGATGTCCAACATCTGTATGCTAAAAAAAATGAAATAATGAGCATCCCATCCCAATTCTATGTTCCGATTAGAATTGCGACCATCCTCTTGGGAAAATCCATCCCCTGTGAACTTTATTACCAAACAAAAGATAAGGATAAAGAAAAGGATAAGCATAAGCTTCTTTTAAAAGCAGGCACCAATATTGAAAAAAAACATTTCGATATTTTGGCAAAACATAAAGTTAAAAAACTCTATCTTTGCGACAAAGATGAAGGACTTTATCAACACTACCTTGAAGAACACATTGATGAAATACTAAAACTTCCTAATGTTTCTCCCAAAGAAAAAAGTGAAGTCGCCTTTGGTTTTATGGAAACAAGCCTTGTCAATGTTTTTTCCAAACCCAATTATGAGACTATTGAGTCCTTAAAAAAAGCACAAGCAACCTTACAAGGCTATCTTTCTGATGACAAAAATTCACTCGAGGAAATTATACGACTAAGCAAAGAAGAAAAAGGAATTTATGCTCATTCAATAGCTGTGGCTTCACTTTCCTATGCCATCATTATTGAAATGGCAAATCTCAAAAAAACAAGTAAAGAAAGTAAATCGCTTTCGGCCTTTTCATTTGAATCAAAAGAAGTCAAAGATATTATTTTCTTAGGGGGACTTCTTCATGATATCGGGAAAACAATTCTTAATATGAGCAATATGGCACTATCACCCACATTTGATCAAAGCTCACAAAATGCCATTGAAATTTATCAAAGCCACCCTAAAGTTGGTTATGAAAGACTTAAAAACATCAAAGGGATTCCCCCCAAAGCACTAGAAATCGTTTTACAACATGAAGAACTCTGTGATGGAAGCGGCTTTCCAAATGGCCTCGCTCGATCGAATATTTCGATTTACACTCAACTCATCACTCTCTCAAATAAATTTGATCACCTATTCAGGGAACAAAACAAAAATGACTCCGAATGTATATTGGCGCTCAAACTTGAATCGGCAAAATATAACAAGCAACTTCTTTTTGTTTTCGAAAAAATGTTTGGCCAAAAGAAATGAATGGACTTAAGGACTTGAGGCAACCGCACGGCCATTTCCAATATACTCTTGCGAGTCAACAACACCAAGGTCTGTAAAAACACCCTCTCTAAAATTAGTTAAAAAATTAACTCCGCTTTTTGTCCTTGCAGAAAACTCACCATACAAAAAAACATTTTTTTCACCAAACAGTTTATCAAAATCATTTTTCTTATCGGTAATCGCAGAAAATGACAGCATAAATTTTTTAAGCTTTACAACAGGAATCATCCCCATCTTTTTACCCTTGTTATATAAATCAAAATGGCCACTCAACTCGGCAACACATCCCTCTGATTCATATTCACTTTCATCGCAAATTCTTTCTACAATTTCTAGAAATTTATTTTTCATCATATTATGAAAATTAGCAATTCCATTTTGATCTAGTAAAATCTTTTGATGAATTTCCATGGGCCCCACAAGCTCTTCCTTTAGGACTTTCTGAGAAATCACATTATCTAAACTACGATAGCTGGCCAATTTTCTAGATGCAAACTTCCTAAAGTTTTTGTGAAACCAGCCTGTCGTTTTATATGAATAGATATCTGTATCAAACGCCAACGACAATTTTTCTTTAAGTCGAACATCGAGAACATCCTTGGCCTTTAAAAGATCTCTTTCATCCTCATACTCTATATGGACTTTTTTTGTCTCACTTGTTAAATTCGCAATCTGAGGATTAATTTTAAAAATCGAATTTAAAATAGCGGCCAGAAGACGACTTATGGGATTTTGAACAAATCTCATTTTTTCAAAATTATGTTCAAAATAGGTGCGAATAATCCCATTTTTTACAACTTGTGTTCTTTCTGTATTTGATGTTTTTGTATTTCCAAGTAAAAATAAAATAAACCGTGATTTTTTCATTTGATTTATTCTTGTTTCCTCACTAACAATAAATGGCGCCAAAAGACTTACATCCCCTTTTCCCCCTCGAAGAACAGTTAAAATCTCATCACCAATAGGATTTGAAGCATCCATATAAATAAGATCCTGCATTCGAAAAGAAAGATTCGTCTTGTAGGCTTCATCATATTTATAGGTAAAATCGTATGACAAAAGTGTTAAGCGCAGAAGATTTAAAAAATCGGCCTGTACTCCAGCAGAGACACCGACTTCAACAGACTTTGATTTTTCAGATGAAATTCTAATTTTTTCTGTTGGATCGACAACCTCATCGGAAGCCAAGGCCTGTGCCCAGATATGTGACAAACGACTAAAACGAACGAGGGCCCCCCCTTGGGCCGTAATTCGCGCATAACCAACATTATAAAGCGGAACATTTATCACACCCCCTGCCTGCGCAGAAAGGTAGTCTTCTTTTTCTAAAACATCATAAGGATCAAGGGTAAGTAAAGCTTCAGGTCGAAATTTTGTAAAAGCGAAAAAGAGATGATCAAAACGCTTTGTTAGACCTTCAAGATAAGAATTAGCAAAATGACTATAACGGTACACTCTAGAAAAAGTTACACCAGCAAAGGCCGCATACTGTTTTTCATTTATATCAAGCACGCCCAAATCTTTTAAATTGGAAATTAATTTTGTCGCTTCAATAACAATTTCAAATTCATCTTTAACTAACCAGCGTTCATCAAATAAATAGGGCGTCACTTGACGACGAACATTAATAGAAAATTGCGAGAAAGGTTTCTTCCAAGTGAAACCAATATTGTTATACTGACCAATCGAAATATCTAAATTTGAATTAATAAGTCGATCTGCTTGCTCTTTTCCAATTTTTTCATATTTATTTTTAAGCTCAGTTATAATTTCTTGATAGAGGACATTATCCTCTGCCCAATTTTGCCAAACATCTTTTCGTGAATCGCTTACGGCCTTCAATTTTTTTATGGCAAAATTTTGAAAAGATCCTAGCGAATTATTTGTGGCATATAACTGCCCACTTAAAGCGAGGATAAGAATCAATATTAGTGTTTTCATTTTTTTCACAAAATTTTTCAGCTCAACTTCAGCATACGTACAACTGGTCGTATTTTTTTATACGAAGAACAATTTTTGAGAAAATATCCCAATGAAAGATTAGGGAGGCGAGGCCCAATACTTTGATAATTTTTTTGTGGATTCAAAAAGAACAGATAAAATCGTTATCATCACTCGTTCTTCTTTTTGCCTTTCTGTTCAACTACAACCCACGTGCCACAACTTTCGTTATTAGACGATTGAACCAATGAAGGCCTGCCCAAAAATTTTACCATAGGTGACAAAAACACTCAATCACTACTTCCTTAAAAAAAATTACACTTATTAATTCTGAATACTTACTCTCATTATTTTAATAGGCCCTAATGGAATAATTTAAACGAGTCAATCTAAAGTCCCAAAATAACAAACTTGATCTTTCTTTTAATCCATTTTCCGTCGATAATTCTTAAAAGGATTTTCTATGGATATTTTAAGTAAGCACAAAAAAAAAGGCCTAAGTGGTTTCTGTGAATTCGTCTATTATCTCGAACTGGCGGACAAAAGACGTCTAAACGATATAGAAATCATTATGTGGCTTGAAGACCCAGTTTATAGTCAGTACCTTCTGCCTAATATGATTAATTTTGATTATTTTTTAAATAAGATCGAACCTAGCGATCATGAAAAAATTTATAACTTTCTTCCTAATGGCCCGCAAACATACACCTTTGCTTTTAAAGATACGCCAGAGCACAACATGATGATGGAGAAATTAAATTCACTCATCGCCCGAAAAATAAGTTACGCCGAAGAAAATGTCGATAAAATTACACACGCCCAAAAAGAGGAAGCAAGAAATATGCTTTTGAAAAAAATGCGTGAATTACAAGATAAAGGGGAAATAGCTCCTTTTCCTTGGAAGCTTCCTTCTGAAAAAATTATTAAAGGTGAACATTTTATTATTCCCGCTAAAGGGCCTTTTGAACTCAAATACGAAACAGGAAAACTCGCTTTAGAAGGACACTATCAAAACAAAATCCGCACAGGAATTTGGAAGCACTATCACCCGACAGGAAAATTATATGCCGAAGGCCAGTACACTGATGGTGAAAAATATGGCCCTTGGAAATTTTTTGATCCTGAAGGCAAAATGATTGAAGAAGGTCAATATCGCGAAAATCTGCGTGCGGGAAAATGGCAATTCTTTAACAAGGCCGGCATACCTGAAATAAGAGAATATGAACGCGGACGATTCACCTAGCTAAATCTACTAAAAATCGTAACTGCTCGCCCTTTCGGCATCTTTCGGGCCATTTCTCTCGACACTTCCCTGCGGCTTGCCGGAGCAAGCCTCAGTCGTGTCTCAAGCTCTGTCCCAAAATCTGCTCGAAAGAT
>Ga0247844_1000442_pt1 | contig 89227 bp, 62 predicted proteins | sample LaCtaG_FD_192421 | JGI IMG/M metagenome (GOLD analysis project Ga0247844, IMG submission 192421) | Freshwater microbial communities from meromictic Lake La Cruz, Castile-La Mancha, Spain - LaCruzMarch201714.5m_1 | ecosystem: Environmental > Aquatic > Freshwater > Lake | place: Spain: Castile-La... | reverse complement strand
GCTGTTCGCCCATTAAAGTGGCACGCGAGCTGGGTTCAGAACGTCGTGAGACAGTTCGGTCTCTATCTGTTGTGGGCGTTAGAAATTTGAGAGGACCTGCCTCTAGTACGAGAGGACCGGGGTGGACGTACCTCTGGTGTACCTGTTGTGGCGCCAGCCGCATCGCAGGGTAGCTATGTACGGATGAGATAAGCGCTGAAAGCATCTAAGCACGAAACTCGCCTCAAGATGAGATTTCTTTTAAGGGCCGTGGAAGACTACCACGTTGATAGGCTACAGGTGTAAAGACAGTAATGTCAAAGCCGAGTAGTACTAATAACCCGTAGACTTACAAACTCACTAATCTACTTATTTACTGCTTCAATCGTCCGATATATCATTCTAAAATATTAGACTTGATGGTTGGGAAACAAGGAAATAAAGGACATTTATGTGCTTTATTCACTGTATCTAATCCGAAAAGTCAACGATTTTGGGTGTCTATAGCAGCATGGTCCACCTCTTCCCATTCCGAACAGAGAAGTTAAGCCTGCTTGCGCTGATGGTACTGCCCTTTTGAGGGTGGGAGAGTAAGTCGATGCCGATTTTAAAGAGCCTCTTCAGTAATGAGGGGGCTTTTTTTATGGAATAAATCTCAAAACAAAATAGTGGGAAAGTCATGACGATTAGCAAAAGCATACCTCATGATACTGACCGAAGCGTCACCATAATTCTATTCAGTTTTTAAAACCATGGCAATCGCAAGATTTGTCATGGTTTTTTGTTAGTTTGACGCGATATTATATTGCTTCAGTTGTTGAATCGGATAAAAGCTAGTTAACTAAATTAAAGTCAAAATTAGGAGTGATTTATTTCTCAAATATTTTATGTTTAAGGAATTGACCTTTTAACATTTCTATTTTTATTTTTTTTCATAGACGATTTCTGCTTTCCATTTTGATTTAAGATGGTATTTTCTCCTAACATAATTCATTGCGTAAAAGGGAATAGATATAGCGCTTCCAATTAATAAATATATAGGTTCATATAGATCAATTGATGCAGCAACGCCTACATACGAAAATAAACCACCAATGATATTCCCAGTGATTCTTGCTGCATTAATTGGTTTTTTAATTATCATAATCTTATTAATTGCTATTGAAGTTGACTTTAATTGAATTGAATCTTTATTAATAAATTTCAATTTTCCCTTCACTTTTAGCGAATCAGTTGTTATTATAAGAATTTTTTTGTTTTCTAAAATAATTCTTACTTTACTGTTTCCCCCATCTTTTCTAGATATTTTTAGGTATAACAACGGATTTTTCCGGGTTACATTTTCATATGTAATTTTAAGATTTTCGTTTGTAAATGTGGTTAAATCAATATTAGAATCTATTAGTTCTTTATTATAGTTTGTTTTAGTATTATCATCGTAGGGTTGTTCTTGTATGTTGAAGTCTTCTTTTTTTTGAATGTTTGATAAATTCAGTACTTTACTACTATTTCCCTTGCGTATTAATTCTGATTCGAAAAAAGATAATGCTGAAAAACTCCAGCATGTCCCGGTTCTCCCTTGACTTTGAACAGGAGTTGCATCTAGATGAGCGACTTTTGAAAATTTATAATCACTACCTTCAATATTAGTAATGTTTTGTCCAAAAGTTACTAAACTGAATAGTAGCGAAATGGTAATGAAAATTAGTTTCATATTTTTACGATAAATTAATGTAAGATCCAGACATTAAGTCCTTCTTGAATAGCTTTTGATTTTAACAGATTAACGGATTCTTCCGAAAAACCACCACCGATTGATACCCGGTGTAAATTACCTCCAGGTAATATACGAGCATCATACCCTTTCGATTTTAATTTGCTAACTAATAAATTTGCATTATTTAGATTTGAAAAACTTCCTACAATACAATTATAGGTGGATGGATTAAAGTTTATTATTTCAATTTTTTTCTCCGGATAAGCTGAAATTGCCCCCTCGAGATTTAAAGGCAGTACTTCCTGTTCATTACGAACAGTAAACGATGTTTCTTCATCGTATCGATAGTACCAAAAATCGGATTGTAAATCAGCTTGTTTATACTGTTCATCTAAAGATGAATGAGTTGCAGTCAACTTTTCCACTTGCGATTTGAAAGGAATTTGTTTGTAATTAACTTTATTCGCTTTATGGAAAGGATTTAAATCCTGAATTGAAATCATTTTAGAAGACAAAACATTTGTTTTCAATGGGATCCACAAGGAATAAAAAGCAATTGGTAGCAGGCATGCTGCAGCTGCGTATTTCCAAAACTGAGTTTTTCCTTGATCAACTTTCTCTTCTTTGATTATTACTTCAGCTGGAACGAATTGAACACTGCCCAAACCATAAGAAGACATTAAAAAATTAAAAAAACGATCTTGTTCGAATACTAATAATCCTTCTTGATTTCGTTGAAAAGTACCTACTTTATTAATAATTATCTTTTTACCCGCTTTTAACGCCGCATGATACTCATTAACTTTACGTATAATTTCATTGCTTGCATCAGCGTAAGAAATTTTATTCTCACTTGAAATTTCTGTCGTTAATAATCCATCATTATTTAAAAGTTGGATATTGAAAAGTAATTGTTTTGAAGGCGGTGACATGATCCCTTTGTCATAATCAATCTTTGAAGAGATTGCTTTTGTAACAAAACCACCAAATTCAGGAATAACCACACAATCATGTTGAATTATGAGTTGAACGATAATTTCATCAAACGTTTTCATTTGTCAAATATCGTAAAAAAATATCAAAATTAAAAGCTTAGAGTAGGCTAATCACGAGATTCATATCCGCAGGACTATCAATGTTTGGTGTTTCTATATCCGTTTCAATAATAGTTACTGGATAATTGTAAAATAACCATCTTAACTGCTCCAGCGATTCAGCTTTTTCAATTAGAGTAGGTGGTAATTTAGTTATAGAAATAAGGGTTTCCATTTTAAAACCATACAATCCGATATGTTTAAGAAATGGAAAGTCTTTTTGTGATGTGTTAGTTGTATTTGGGATTGGACTTCTACTAAAGTACAAAGCCGTATTATTTTCTTTAAGGACAATCTTAATTCGATTGGGATTATTTATGTCGTCAATGCTAATTTTGCGAGTTGCAAGTGTAGCAATTTGTACCTTTTCATCCTCAAATGATTGAATCAGTGAATCTAGTTGGCGGTAATCCACGAGGGGCTCATCTCCTTGTATGTTGATCACAACATCAAAGTCAGTATGCCTAGCGGCGACTTCTGCGCATCGATCCGTTCCTGAACAATGAGAAGTTTCAGTCAATTCAACATTGCCCCCAAATCGTTTCACTTCATCTACGATTCTTTGATCATCTGTGGCGACAAGCAGCAAGTCTATTTTAGCGGATTTACTCGCACCTTCATAAACTCGTTGGATCATAGATTTACCCTTTAAATCTATTAATGGTTTACCAGGAAACCTGGAAGAAGCATAACGAGCGGGAATAATTCCAAGTACTTTCACTAGAATTTCATTTGGATTTGCACCATAAAATTTCTCGGGGGTTGAATATCTCCTGGTCGGGTGGTGTATTCAGCATTTAAAATATTATTAGCGATAAGACCAATTCGATATTGATCATTTATTTTATAACCAAATCGAACATCAAAAACCAGATTTCCTTTGTTATATTGTTGGCGATAGGCCGTTAATCCCGGAAGAATGTATACCTCAGATGTTAAAGAGGGGTCTAAATCATCTTCAAAAGTTCGGTCAATATTTCTCATGAAGCTTGAATATCGACAAGAAAAACCAAGGCTAATTTTTTTGTAATTTGCTTCAATATCTGCTTTTGCTAAATGCTTGAATCGATATTTTAGCATATTAGTAGTTGAATCTGAGTAATTAGCTACGTATAAAGGATCATTATTTAGTGAGATTGGATTCATATAAGTATAACCGATCAGCGAAATTAATTCTACTGGACCTAGTTTTCCGCTAGAATTGAATGAAATATCTAGACCTGTAATGCGTGCCTTTTCGGCATTTTGCGCCTGAAACCCGACCCAATCTGCGACATTATATTGCCCATTTGTTAAAAACTGAATATCTTCAGGTGTAGGGTTAATTGGGTTTAATGGCATCTGAGAAATTGGATTGAAGTAAATAAATGAAAACTCCATCATGTTGCTGTATTGGTTTACAAAAGCAGCAACATCTAACATTCCTTTCCATTCGCCAATTTTCACGCCTTGCTTAATACCAATTTCTGCAGACCAGCCAATTTCCGGTTTAAGATATGGGTTAGGAAAGACATTTAAGGCACCTACAGAGGTCTGAGTATATCTTTCCGCAACAGCAGGATAACGGATTCCTTGACCAAATGAAGCTCGCAAGTGAGTGTACTTTGCTACTTGATAATGTAATCCTGCTCTAAGAATAGGGTAAAATGGAATGACTGTTGAGTCTTTTTTGGAAATTAAAAAGTCAGTATCTCCACGTTTCCCATCCATTTCAAAATATTCAGCACGAACACCAGCAGTGATATCCAATTCCCCAATTTTCTTCTCAAATTGTGCATAAGCGGCGATATTATTAGAGGTATGATCACCAAATAAATTTGATTTCACCACATTGTAGATATTGGAGATGCCCGTTGTAAGTGTGAAATCGTTGCTGTATTGCTTTTGGAATTGATAATCTGAAAAATAAATGACTGCACCGTTACTTTGGGACAGATTATTTAGGTTAGTATTCTCCGCGAAATATATTCGTGTTTTAAGACTGTGTTTATTGTTGTGTTTATCTGTAAACTTTACATAAGGATCAAGAAATAAGCGTTGCCCAAAATTATAGGTCAAAGTGGATGCTGCATTGCTTGTATCGGCTCCACCACTTGGTGTGTAACCTAGATCAGCACTTTCCCATATTAGAAAATTACCCGCCTTTTGCGCCTGATAATTATAGCCAATACCTGTTTTTAATCGATTGAATTTTTGCGATTTAAAGTACAGTGACCCACTAACCCTTCCCCTTAATTCTGTTTCCCCTGCCCGGTAGCCGTCGTTGTGAAATAGCGTGGTTGAAATTGTGTACCCAAATTTGTTGTGCATTTGTCCATGATAAACTTCAATTTGTTGATTCATTGGGTTGCGCGTCCACCATTTAAGTGATGATCGACGTGGATTGTCATAGATACCACTTTGAACTTTTATTTTAGTCTCGGGTTTGTAGGTAGGTTCTTTTTCCGTTAAAGCAATAACCCCATTAAGTGCTCCACTTCCATAAAGTACGGACGCGGCACCTTTCATTATTTCAATTTGCGAAGCTTGCTCCATTGGAATAGCATTCCATTGTGTATCACCCGCATAGCCGGAAAGTAACGGCATCCCATTCCATAATAATAACACACGGCTTCCTGTGCCATAAGCAAATCCAGAGCCACCTCTAATACTTACTTGTCCATCCATTGTAAAAACACCTGGCGTTTGATCGACTGCTTGTTCTAAATCGGCAATCCCTTTATTATCGATAAGTTGTGGTCTAATAACTTCCATAGAAATAGGGACATCTTCAGCAGCTTGTTTTCTTTTTCCAGCTGAAACAATGATGGTTTGAAAGTCTTTCACAACCTCTTTAATCACGATTGGATAATCACCTGCTTGGGTAATTAGCACGGTGTCATTTGCATATTGCAATATGGAAAATACTAACGTGACAGGAAATTTACTGATAGGGAGATTATATATTCCATCAAAATCAGTAATCGTTTTTTCTCCAGAAGATGCAACAACTTTTACGCCTATCATAGGGGATTTCTCAGCGAGATCTTTTACAATGCCGGTAATTTGTGCGGAGGCTGTTGATGATAACAAAAGGCTAAAAAAGACGAGGTATATTATTTTCATAGTTCTTTATTTAAGAGAGTTGGCAAGATCAATTTATATCCAGTGGCTTAGATTATTGAAGAAATTAATTTGTTAGAGGGCTACTTGCATTTGAATCATAAAATTCCTTGGTGCTTGAACATCCCCAGGTCTTGACGAATATTCTTGGTTAAATACGTTGTTGGCAATTAGGTTAATTTTTACTGCTTTAGTAACATCGTAACTAAAGCGCGTATCAACAATCAATGCGCCATTATTATTTGCTGCTCTGTAATCTTTTAATCCCGGCAAGATGAATTGTGGGCCATTTTGTGTGGGTACCGATCCCTCGAAAATAGCATCAATATTTACCATATTACTATTGTATCTAGTGGAGAATCCAACACTAATTTTTTTATAATTTAATTGCACATCCATTTTCGCAAGGTGATTAAAACGATACTTTAACATATTTGAAGAGGTATCAGAGAAGGTCTGTCTATAGGTGGAATCTTTATTTAAACTTTTTGGATTCATATAGGTGTACCCGAGTAGCGTGATTACTTCTACCTCTTTAATTTTACCTGAGCTATTAAATGAAAGTTCTAAGCCTGTGATTCTTGCTTTCTCTGCATTATCTGCTCTAAATCCTAATACATTATTGATTGTAACACCCTGAGCAACTAGGTCGTTCCAGATAGCAGAATCTTCAGGACTGGCAATTCCAGCGCCTAAAAACGTTAGTTTATCACCGGTTAATGGATTATAGGCATTAAAGGTGAACTCCGTCATATTGCTATATTGATTTATGAAACCCGCGACGTCGAAAAAACCTTTCCACGTTTCGCCAATTCTAACAATTTGTTTGCCCCCAATTTCAGCTGTCCAACCTGTCTCTGGATTTAATTTGGGACTTTTAAAAATAACGACGCCACCAACAGAAGTGGATACAAATCGTTCAGCTACGGAAGGAAATCGTATTCCTTGGCCAATTGACATTCTCAAATGTGTGGCTTTAGAAATGGCGTAATGAGAGCCGAATCTAAAAATAGGATAGACAGGAATTGTTAGTTGATCGCTCACTTTAAATTTGGAGTCAAAATCTAAAGTGTCTAATTGACAGAATTCTAATCGAACGCCACCTGAGAGGTCTAATTTCTTTTGTTTTCGTTCATATTGTAGATATCCTGCGGCACTCTCACTTTGATGGTCGCCAAAAACCCAACTCGTGACTTTATTAAGTGTGTTGGTAGCTCCAAAAATTAGATTACTTGCGTTGTTAATTTTGTGTTGAATTTGATAATCAGCAAAAAACATTTGAGCAAAAGAAGCGTCTGCATAATCTGCATCACTTCCTGTGGTAACTAGGTAATAACGCGTCTTTAAATGGTGTTTGTTCTTCCATTTGTCTTGAAATTTTACATAAGGATCAACATTCACACGAATTGCTTTTTGACGAGAGATGGTATTGTCTTGTGCTTGATAGCAACTGGAGTCATTTTTCCATAAAATAAACATCCCCATGTCTTGGTATTGAAAATTGTAGCTAATACCTGTTTTAAGTGTTGGTTTGTTGAGTGGTTTATAATAGAAGGACCCATTTACACGAATTCTCTTTTCACTTTCTCCTTGACGGTATCCAGAATCTATATAGGCATTAGTACCAAAGCTAACCCCATAATTCTTAAAGGATTTTCCATAATAAAAATCCGCCAAATGGAAAGTAGGATTTTTATCCCACCAGCGCAATGAACTTCTTTTAGGATTGTCGTAAATTCCAGATTGTATTTTGGCTGTAAAGTCGCCTTTTGCACTGGGTTCTTTTTCATTAAGAGCAATGATTCCATTTAATGCGCCACTTCCATAAAGAACGGATGCAGCTCCTTTAATTATTTCAATTTGAGAAGTCTGCTCCATTGGGATGGCATTCCATTTTACATCGCCTATATCTGGAGAAAGCATTGGAACGCCATTCCATAAAAGCATAACACGACTTCCTGCCCCATAGGCATAACCGCCACCTCCACGAATACTCACCTGCCCATCCATGGCATAAACGCCCGGGCTTTGATCAACCACTTGCTCTAAATTTGTAAAACCTTTGTTATTTATTAATGCAGGTTTTAAGATTTCCATTGAAATAGTTACATCCTCAATTTTTTGATCTCGCCTTCCCGCTGTAACGACAATGGTTTCAATTTCAAGGAGGTTGCCAAAAAGTTTCATCTTGATTTCCCCACTATTATTAACTACTAATGAATCAGTTATAAAACCATCTTTGGTAAAAACAAGTTTAGAAGGCAATTTAGAAAGTGTCATTTTGAAACTTCCATCTGTTTCACTTATTATTTTCTCTCCAGTTGAGGCGGTGATTTTAACTCCGTAAATACTTTCCTTGGTTTTTCCGTTGATTACGAATCCAGTAACTTGATTTACCTCTTGGGCAACAATATGATTGGCTAAAAAAAGAAAAAAGAAAACAATCTTTCGCATAATGAAAATTCTATAAAAATTATTCTTAAATTAAATCAAAGTTAAAAAATAATGTTAATGAACACCATAATACCCAAAATCGCCTTAAGTAAACTCCATGGATTTGGTCCAGTGCGAATAGCTCAATTAATTTCCAAAATGGGCGGGATAGAAGAAATCTTTACTGCGTCATTAAATGAAATCTATATGCAAACAGGTTTTGCGAAGTCACTTTTGAGAGAAATAAAAAGAGAGGAGGCGCTATTATTTGCTGAAAAAGAAGGACTGTTTTGTGAGAAAAATGGGGTTTCCCCATTATTTTTTTTAGATCAAAATTATCCGAGGCGTCTTAAACAATGCCAAGATGCACCAGTGATTTTATATTATAAAGGAACGAGTGAGTTAAATCAAAAAAAGATTGTTTCCATTGTTGGAACACGAAACGAAACAAATTATGGCCAATCTATTTTAGAGGATCTTATCCTTTCTTTGAAAGATCAAAATGTTTTGGTGATAAGTGGTTTGGCTTATGGTGTGGATATTCATGCTCATCGATTGTGTATTGAAAATAAGGTAGAAACTATTGCTGTTCTTGGGCACGGTTTAGATCGGATTTATCCCAATGCGCATCGCACCACTGCAACAAAAATGATTCTTAACGGTGGTTTGCTCACGGAGTTCCCCACCAATACGAACCCTGACCGTGAGAATTTTCCAATGCGCAATCGAATCATTGCAGGATTGTCTGATGCAACTATCGTCGTGGAAAGCAAGGAGTCAGGGGGTTCAATGATCACAGCAGATTTAGCCAATGATTATAGTAGGGATGTTTTTGCTTACCCTGGTGATGTTAATCGAATTTTTTCATCAGGTTGTAATAAGTTGATAAAAAATCAGAAAGCGCACCTAGTTACAAAAGCCTCAGATATATTAAAAATTATGAACTGGGAGACAAAACCAAGTGGTTCCCACCAATCACTTGACCTTGGTCTATCAGATGTTGAGCAAAAAATTGTAGATTTTTTAATCAAAAATGGCGAAGTGCACTCTGATAGTTTGTGCAATGCCCTTGTATTGCCACCGTCTCAATTAAGTGTTATCCTTTTTAACTTAACGCTAAAAAATGTAATACAAGCGGCCAAAGGAAATCGTATTCAATTAATGCCTTATTAATTATTGCTATTAAGAATAATGAACTAGTTGTCAAATCATTATCAGCAGTTTGTATTTCTGCTTACTAAAAAAAAGAAATGATAGGAATAAAGTCTCCTTGGAATTATTGCTTCTTAAATTTTTCAAAGTACTTTTGTCAAAGTTCATTTATTTAAACTTATGAAGAAAGGTGGAGGGACAGGCCCTTTGATACCTTGGCAACCTAACTGAAAAGATAAGGTGCCAATTCCGATTCCCTAACAGGAAAAAGATAAGTTATTGTAGCATCTCGCTCTTTCTTCGATATAAAAAAAAACATGGAACAATTAGAAAAGTTGTTGCGAGAGCGTATTTTGATTTTAGACGGTGCTATGGGCACGATGATTCAACGTTACACGCTCGAGGAGTCAGATTTTAGAGATGGTCATTTTGAAAACCATCTCAAATCTTTAAAAGGAAATAATGATTTACTTTCTTTAACGCGCCCAGAAATTATTAAAGAGATTCATAGGCAATATTTTTTAGCAGGTGCCGATATTGTCGAAACTAACACCTTCAGTGGAACTTCTATTGCTCAAGCTGATTATGGCTTGGAATCGGCTGTTTATGCAATTAATTATGAATCAGCGAAAATAGCGAAAGAAGTGGCCGCAGAATTTAAGGATAAGCCACGTTTTGTTGCGGGTTCAATTGGACCAACAAACAGAACAGCCTCTATTTCACCAGATGTAAATGATCCAGGTTTTCGAGGAGTATCATTTGATGAATTAGTAATTGCCTATTCGGAGCAAATTAATGCATTGATGGATGGAGGAGTTGATATTTTACTTGTAGAAACAGTGTTTGATACCTTAAATGCAAAAGCGGCGCTTTATGCCATTGATTCTGTGTATGAAAGTCGAAAAAAGAGTTTGCAGATAATGGTTTCAGGGACCATTACGGATCAAAGTGGCAGAACCTTAACTGGACAAACCACTGAAGCATTCCTAATATCATTATCACATATGCCTCTCTTAAGTATTGGTCTCAATTGTGCTTTAGGGGCTTCATTAATGCGACCATACCTTCAAATATTAAATAGCAAATCCCCTTTCGCTGTAAGTGCTCATCCAAACGCTGGTTTACCCAACGAATTTGGGGAATATGATGAAACGCCGGAAATGATGGCTTCACAAATTGAAGTGTTTTTAAAAGAAGGACTTGTAAATATTATTGGCGGTTGTTGCGGCACTACGCCGGATCATATTGTTGAAATTTCCCGCATGGCTCAAAATTATAAACCTAGAATAATCGAATGAAAGCATTGAAGTTGTCTGGGCTTGAAGCCTTAGTTGTAACTCCCGAAACTAATTTTATTAACATTGGCGAACGGACCAATGTCACCGGTTCGAAGGCTTTTTTAAGAATGATAAGCGAGGGTGACTTTGATGCTGCTTTGGCGGTTGCCCGAGAACAAGTAGAAGGGGGGGCTCAAATTCTTGATGTGAATATGGATGAGGGAATGATTGATGGCAAAATGGCCATGCAAAAATTCTTAAATTTAATCGCATCAGAACCCGATATCGCTAGAATTCCTGTGATGATTGATAGCTCAAAATGGGAGATTATTGAAGCAGGATTAAAATGCATTCAAGGGAAGGGAGTGGTTAACTCAATCTCTTTAAAGGAAGGCGAAGAAGTATTTGTTGATCAAGCAAAAAAAATTCGCCGTTATGGTGCCGCTGTGGTGGTAATGGCATTTGATGAACTTGGACAAGCAGACTCCTATGAACGAAGAATCGAGATTTGTCAACGATCTTATTCTATTTTAGTGGATGTTGTGGGCTTTTCACCAGAGGATATTATTTTCGATCCAAATATTTTTCCGGTTGCAACCGGCATGGATGAGCACAATAACAATTCAGTGGACTTTTTTAAGGCCACGAAATGGATAAAAGAAAACCTACCCGGCGCTTCGGTGAGTGGTGGCGTATCCAACGTTTCGTTTTCATTTAGAGGAAATAATATGATGAGGGAAGCGATGCATTCCGTTTTTCTTTATCATGCCATCCAACATGGGATGAACATGGGAATTGTTAATCCAAGCATGTTAACCGTATATTCTGAAATAGATAAAAATCTTCTTGAACATGTAGAAGATGTAATTCTTAATCGCAGAAGTGATGCAACGGAAAGATTATTGGAATTGGCTGAAACAGTTAAAGGGAAGGGGAAAACACAAGAAAAAGATCTTTCATGGAGAAACACTACCGTTCAAAATAGATTAGCAATTGCCTTGGTTAAAGGCATTGTGGAATTTATTGATGAGGATGTTGAGGAATGCCGACATTTATACAAACGGCCAATCGAAGTTATCGAAGGACCATTAATGGATGGGATGAATGAGGTCGGTGATTTATTTGGAAGTGGAAAAATGTTTTTACCTCAAGTCGTTAAATCTGCCCGCGTTATGAAAAAGGCAGTGGCGTACTTACTTCCTTTTATAGAAAAAGAGAAAGGAGGAAAAAAATCGTATTCGGGTAAAATAATCATGGCAACGGTTAAAGGTGATGTTCACGATATTGGTAAAAATATTGTCGGAGTTGTTTTAGCATGCAATAATTATGAGATCATTGATTTAGGGGTTATGGTTGCACCTGAAAAAATTATTCAAGCAGCCATTGATGAAAAAGCAGATATCGTTGGATTGAGCGGATTGATTACTCCTTCACTAGATGAAATGGTTTTATTGGCGAAAGAAATGGAGCGAGCAGGGCTTTCTATTCCACTTTTAATAGGCGGTGCGACAACTTCTAAAGTTCATACAGCTGTAAAAATTGATCAGCACTATAAAACGGGCCAAGCAATTCATGTTATTGATGCCTCTCGTGCTGTTACGGTTGTCGAAAGTTTATTGGGACAAAAGAAGGAGATCTTTGTTAAAGGAATTCAAGATGATTATCAAACAACACGGGATCATCATGCTCGTCATCTTGAACAAAAAAACTTAGTTTCCATTGAGCAAGCAAGGGAAAATGCCTTGCGCTTAAACTTTGATTCAGGAGAGATTATTCGTCCCTTGAAATTAGGCAAGACCTTAATTGAATCGATTGATTTAAATCTATTATTGAGTTATATTGATTGGACACCTTTTTTCAGAACATGGGAATTACATGGCAAATATCCAGCAATTCTTAAAGACGATGTGGTTGGAGTTGCAGCAAGTTCTTTATTTAAAGATGCTGAAGAAATGTTACAAAAAATAATTAAGGAAGATCGGTTGCAAACAAAAGCAGTAGTTGGTCTATTTCCAGCAAATTCAGTTGGGGATGATATTGAAATATATAAAGATGAACAAAGATCGGAAGTGATTTACACGCAAAGAACTTTGCGTCAAGAGGCTAAAAAAGCTACCGGCCAAGCCAATTTAGCGCTTGCAGATTTTATCGCGCCAAAATCTAGCGGAATCATAGATTACATAGGAGGTTTTGTTGTAACTAGTGGGCATGGAGTGGATGAAAAAGTAGCCTTGTTTGAAAAAAATAATGATGATTACAATGCCATTTTATTAAAATCATTAGCCGATCGACTTGCAGAGGCTTTCACTGAATATTTGCATGAAATGGTTCGTAAAGAAATTTGGGCATATGCTAACGGTGAAATTCTGTCAAATGAACAACTTATCGAAGAAAAATACCAAGGGATAAGACCTGCGCCTGGTTATCCAGCTTGCCCTGATCATATAGAAAAAATAGGATTGTTTGAGTTGCTTGATGCGGAGAAAAATACAGGAGTCTTCTTAACGGAAAATCTAGCAATGTTACCAGCATCTTCCGTTAGCGGTTGGTATTTTGCACATCCACAAGCCAAATATTTTGGACTTGGAAAAATTTCTCAAAGGCAAGTTATTGATGTCATTACTAGGCGCGGAGGAGAATTCGAAATGGATAAAAAATGGTATAATTCAATCGTGCTAGATTAACAAAGCGTTAAAATTGATAATTAAGCAACTAATTAGTGTACTTTAGTGTCTTAAAAAATTGAATTTTAAATTTTATTTGAATGCGCATACTTCCATTTATAATTTGCTGTCTAATTTGTTTGCCCATCTTCGCTCAATCCCCTACAGCAAATTTTACTGCATCTCCGCTTTCCGCTTGTGCAGGCGTCCCTATTAATTTTACTAACACATCTGTTACGAATGGCGGACCTGCCATCGTTAGTTCCTCGTGGGATTTTGGGGATGGAAATGCCGCAACGACATCAAATGCCACTCATATTTACACTACAGCTGGAACGTATACGGTTACCTTGGTTTCCACCAATGCTTCAGGAAATGTCGATGCAGAGGTTAAACCGAATTACATCACCATTTTGCCTGCGCCAACTGTGGGTTTTGGAATTACAGGTGCTGGTTGTACGATACCTTTAACCCTAACGTTTAATAACACTTCTTCTCAAGGTGCCAACTATACCTATAATTGGACATTTGGCAATGGGCAAACATCAACATTATCAAATCCTCCAGGGATTACATACAGCACTGCGGGCACCTATAATATTGGTCTTACAGTAACTAATACTTCCAATGGCTGTTCCGCGGTTTTTACAGATGCAATTGCAGTTTCAAATTTCCAAACAGGAATTACGGCTCCTTTGACGGGCTGTGTTGGACAAGCTTTTGTTTTTAATGATAACTCTACAGCTGGAGCCAATGCTTGGAGCTGGAATTTTGGAGGACAGGGGACAAGTACACAACAAAATCCAACCTTTACATTTACCACGGCAGGTGTATATAATATTCAATTGGCATCCCAAAACACCACTTCTGGCTGTTCGGGTAGTTCATCCCAACAAGTAACCATTCAGGGAACGATTACACCAAGTTTTACAGCGAATCCTTTAACAAATTGCTCCCCAGCTTCAATTAACTTTACGAATACTACGGGCCTTGCAGGAACATATACCTGGAATTTTGGCAATGGACAAACCTATACAGGACAAACCCCCCCAGCTCAAATCTATACGTATAGCGGATTATTCGATGTGACCCTTAGCGTAACAACTGCGGCTGGATGTACAGGAACCACATCAGTTAATGATTACATTAACATTACAAATATCAATGCAGGTTTTACGGCGCCAATTCATAATGGCTGCGATCCTCTTGTTGTTCAATTTGTAGATACATCCAGTACGCCAAACCTTGCGAATCCAATTGTTTCTTGGCAATGGATTTTTGGTAATGGTCAAACGTATAATGGTCAAAATCCACCTCCTCAAACTTATCCAATTGGTTTATTCGATGTAACGCTAATCGTAACATCACAATCGGGTTGTGTAGATACGGCTTTCTTCAATGATTATGTAACAGTGGGACATATTAATTCTGTAGGATTTACAGTTTTACCCCTTATTTCTTGCGCTAGAACGGATGTTGATTTTACGAATACATCAGTAATTCTAACGCCGCATTTGCCAAATGAAGTAACGTATTATTGGGATTTCACAGAAGGGACTTCCACTCAAGAAAATCCTTCGTATCAGTTCACTTCTGATACAGGCTATTTTAGTGTCACGCTAGTGGTTGATTTTAGGGGATGCAAAGATTCCATTACGATTGATTCTGCTGTTTATATTTTGGCTCCGATTGCTAAATTCACTCCATCTTCTTATTTGATTTGTAATCCTGGCTCTTTTCCTGTGAATATTACTTTTACCGATGATGCCATCCATGGCGAATTACCGGACAACGTTAATATGACTTGGGAATGGGGAGATGGCACTCCAAATACGAATATTACAAACGCGGTTTTAGATGGGCCGAATAATGGGAATACCACGCATAATTTTGCGGGCTATGGTTCCTACACCGTAGAACAAGTCGTCAGGAATTTCACAACTGGATGTAAAGATAGTATCACAAAAACGATCAATATTTCTCAGATTTCATCCCAATTTACCATGTCAAATGATTCGATTTGTAATAACGATTCGCTGTATTTATTTGATGGTAGTACAACTTGGTCAACCTTACCAAATCCTCACCCTTTAACGGATTGGATTTATTCAATGGGTAATGGCCAAATCGTTGATAATGGCCCAAATCCTTCCTATGTTTATACTACCTCAGGGAATTATATCATTACATTGGTCGTTTCGAATAGCGTTGGATGTACCGCCACAACTACCCATACCATCAAAGTGCTCAATAATCCTTTTGGTATTTTATCTGCCGCGAACTCGGTCGGCTGCTCTCCTTTTTTAGTCAATTTTACAAATAGTTCTCTTTCCATTGGAAATGGTGCGCCCCTTGCTTCTTTTACTACTACGTTTTCTGATGATAATACATCGGTAACCACCAACAGTGTAAATAGTCCGATTTCTCATACTTTTAATGGTACAGGAACTTATTTTGCAACTATGGTTGCTGTAGATCAGTTTGGATGTGAATCTGTTCCTTCCAATGTTCCGATAACTATTACTAAACCGATTGCTTTTTATACGGTACCTAATGCCCTTTGTAACAATGATACCATTCAGGCAATTAATTCCTCTACTGGTGTTGGCGATCTAAGCTATGAATGGTTCTTGAACACAAATTCTTTTTCTATTGATACCAATGCTTCTGTAACTATTTCTGTGCCAAATCCAGTTGGATTAAGTACGCCATTTATTTTGAGTTTAATAGTAGCAGATTCAAATGGCTGCACGGATACCTTACTTCAAACGATTAATGTATCTACTCCCCAAGCCATTCCTTCTTATACTTTTTCGGGAGCAGTTTTAAATGTAAATGGCGAATACGACTGTCCTCCATTGTTCTGTAACTTCACCGATGCCTCTCAGAGTTATGGTAATATTACTGGTTGGAATTGGACATTCGGAAATGGAAATACTTCCATATTAGAGAACCCTTCGAATACTCTTGTTAATAATGGAACGTTTGATCTGACCTTATCAATAACGGATCAGTACGGTTGTACCGATGATACAACAATATTAAATTACGTAACTATTGGAGGTCCACTTGGGAACCCAGATTGGATACAAAATATAAGTATCTGTGCTCAAGGAGCCAGCTTTGTAGTATCTAATGCCTTGAATATTGACAGTGTATTATGGGATATGGGCGATGGCACATTTCAATATAATTCACTGAATTTCCAATATAATTACCTCACTCCTGGAACATACGCGCCAAGCTGTACTATCATTAATTCAGATGGTTGCGAAATATTTTACCAATTGGATACTATTTCAGTAGTAGATGATGGATTGGATGCATTATTTACAGCATTGCCAAATCCGGCAGATATTAATGAGGTGGTTAATTATACAGACCAATCTACTTTTATGGGTTCTAATATTGTCAGTTGGACATGGAATCTAGGAAATGATTCATTGTTTACACTTCCCAATAACGCGTCCCAATCTGCTTATTATTCGCTTGGTGGTGCTTATCCAATCACCTTAACAATTACAGATGCACTAGGTTGCAGTGACACATATGTTGTAATTGTCAACGTGAATGACCCTGATATTTGGGTACCCAATGTTTTTACACCAAATAATGATCAAACAAATGATTTTTTAACACTACCTTTTCCAGCGTTTAAATATTACAATTTTGAATTGTATAACCGTTGGGGAAATTCAGTTGTACTTCTCGAAAATCAGGTTGGAACGCAACTTCAACTTTGGAATGGCTTAGATGCTGGCGGTGACCCGTATAATGATGGGGTATATTTTTATCACCTTACCGGCGAAATGTTGGGAGGTACCATAATTGACAAGCATGGATTTGTCACATTAATCGGATCCAAATAGATCGCTTTCCGCTTTTTCAAACTCCGCATCTATTTCTTTGGGATTATTAGAAGCAGCATTGTACGCTAAGACGTCGCAACGTTCATTTTCAGGATGGCCAGCATGCCCCTTAACCCAATGAAAGGTAAGGTTAAAGTTGGTCTGAACATCCAAATAACGCAACCATAAATCCTTATTCTTTTTTCCTTTAAATCCTTTTAATTTCCAATTATTTACCCATCGTTTTGTAATTGAATCGATCACATATTTTGAATCTGAATAAATTTCTATTGGATGCTCTTTCGTTTTGATGCTTTCCAAACCAATAATTACCGCTAATAATTCCATCCGATTATTGGTTGTTTTTCTGAAACCGCCAGAGATTTCTTTTTCTTTCTCATTGAATTTAAGGACAATTCCATAGCCTCCTGGCCCTGGATTTCCTCTAGAGGATCCATCTGTAAAAAGTTTAATTTTATGCATCAATTAATAATTATTCTAGTTACTTCTTTACCCGTTTCGGGTCAGCATTAATAAATGCTTTCCAGCTACCACCTTTTGAAACATTATGCGCACCAATTCCTTTTGAAAAGTGATGGCAAACGGCAACAGCTAATCCGTCTGTAGCATCTAAGTATTTTGGCAATTCATTTATATTCAATAGTTTTTGTAGCATCGCTGCTACCTGTTCTTTGGATGCGCTACCACTTCCTGTGATGGATTGTTTTATCCTACGAGGCGCATATTCTTCGAAGGGAACATTATGATTTAAGCTTGCTGCAATGGCCACTCCTTGCGCTCTTCCTAATTTTAACATGGATTGAACATTTTTTCCAAAAAAAGGTGCCTCTATGGCCATTTCATCCGGTTTGTATTCTTGAATTAATCCATTAAGCCGATCAAGGATTCGTTTTAACTTGTCGGCATGATTGTCTAGCTTTGCTAATTGAATAATACCAAAATTTAACATAGTCATTTTACCATCTTTCACATGGATAATACCATAACCCATCACGGCTGTGCCAGGGTCAATTCCAAGAATTATTTTATCTTCAACCATTCAAATTAATATCATTGGTTAAAACTAATAAATTAAAGTCGGTTTTAGTAGTTGTAGCAAGAATTGTAGCATTTATTGCCGTTTGTTGCTTGCTCTTTTTTCAATTAAACAAAAAGAGTGTTTCGTTTGATCAGTTAAGTATTATTCATTTTTGGCCATTAATTATAACTATTTTTTTAGTGCCAATTAATTGGCTACTTGAATACAAGAAATGGTTAATTCTTCTCACTAATATCGGTGAACAACAGAATGATTTGAGAAAACCTGCTTTTTATGCTGGAATGGTCACGGGCTTGCTTACACCCGCAATGGCAGGTAATTTTTTAGGAAGAATTTACTATTTTCATAAAAGTAAAAGGTGGAAATTGGCTATCCATACTAATATATCGAATTTCTCTCAGTTTTTAATCAGTATGCTCATAGGAGGAAATGCCTTTCTTTTTCTAGCGAGTACATCGGTATTCACAGTTTCTAATTTTCAGGTTACCTGTATTGTTTGTATCGTAATTTTTTCGTCCGCACTGTATTTTTTTGGAGAACGAATTATTCGCTTATTTCCAATAAAACGGCTGAAATTAATTGCCATTATGCTTAGTCGAGGTCCTTCAAGGATTCAACTTTTGCTGTTGTCATTTTTTAGGTATCTACTCTTTTTGCTCCAATTCTCACTTTGTCTTTATGCTTTTTCTGGATTTTTTTCGATTGAATTATTAGCGTTTATTGCACTTGTTTTTATGGCTGTAACGCTAAGTCCTTCGTTGTTTTTGGGAAAAATAGTGGTGCGTGAATCGATCGCTGTGGCTATACTTGGGTTGGCAGGACTAGCTCCAATTCCTGTTTTGTTTGCTTCAATTTCTACCTGGTTTTTTAATTTAATCCTTCCGACTTTATGGGCGGCAATAAAAATAAAGCGATAAATGACTAACATTTTTGCTATCATGTTTTTAGTGTTATATGCTGGTTCAATGGGGAGCTTATTGCTGATTGGATGGTTGCGCCAACAAAGAAAAGAAAGGAACGGCATGAATGGTAACATTTCCTTGGACAACATCACGGTTATTATTCCTTTCCGAAATGAAGCAGAACGGCTAAGCGGATTAATAAATAGTATTCTTTCAAGTTCTCAGCATGTCAAACAATTTATTTTTATTAATGACCACTCAACTGATAATTCTTCGGAAATAATTCAAGAAAGCTTGGCGCATTTGCCTTTCTTAATAGTGGATTTACCTGTTAAGTTAACAGGAAAAAAACAGGCCATCAAATTTGGAATAAAACAGGCAAATACAGCATTCATTTTAACTTTAGATGCTGATGTATCATTTAACAAACATTATTTTGAGGTATTGACTAAATTGAAACTGGCCGATTTATATGTTTTGCCGGTAACAATGACGCCAATAAAATTTTGGCAGCATTTCCTTGAATTTGATCTAATTATTCTTCAGGCATTAAATGCGGGTGTTAGTGGGTGGTTTCGACCAATAGTGGCGAGTGGTGCAAATTTATTGTTCTCAAAATCCTGTTATGATGCTTGTTCTAGATTAGATCTTCATGAACATATCTCAAGTGGTGATGATATTTATTTATTGAGGGATTTTAGAATGGCAAAAAAACGCATTTATCTTTCAACAGATTCGGCTGTTCAGGTGGAAACGGAAGCGCCTCCATCTTTGGGTGAATTTTTACATCAACGTCTCCGTTGGATTGCCAAATCGGGAAATGTCAACGATGTATTAGCAAACACAATCGCTATTTCCCAAGGAATTATTTCTGTTGTATTTTTTGGACTCCTCATTTACTTCTTTATTTCAACTAATTATGCCCTATTAGCACTGTTTTTTGCAGCAAAATATTTGTTGGATGTTATTTTCTTCGCCCCTTCATTTACACGAAATCGGCGGGCTTATTCGTTGTTGTTTTTACCATTCTATCAGTTATTTTTTCCATTTTATTATTTGTTCCTTTTAATGTTACTTCCCTTTTTCTCTCCCAAATGGAAAGGCCGCAATGCAGGAATTACAAAGCAATAGACTCCATTAGTTATATTGTGTGTAAATTTGCCGTATGCGAATTCTCATGGTTTGTTTAGGAAATATTTGTCGTTCGCCTATGGCGGAAGGCTTGATGAAACGAAAAATTTCAGAAGCGGGATTAAATTGGATGGTAGATTCTGCAGGTACAGCAAATTACCACGTGGGTGCAGCACCGGACCATAGAATGATCGAAACGGGCCATAAATTTGGCACGTCAATTCACGCTTTGAAGGGACGTCAATTTTGTGTTGACGACTTTGATAAATTTGATGTGATTTATGCCATGGATAAGTCTAATTTTTCGAATATTATGAGCTTGGCTCAGACAGAAACTCAAGTCTCAAAAGTTCGATTACTTTTTGATGAGGTATTTCCTAAATCTGGTAAAGAAGTCCCAGATCCTTATTATGGAACTATGGCTGATTTCGAGTCAGTTTATCATCTTTTGGATGATCTCACAGAACAAATTAAAAACAAACTAATCAATGACAAAACCAGGTAAGTTATACTTGATTCCCAATACGCTAGGGGGAGAGTCGGTTACGGATATTATCCCAGCTGATGTAATTAAATTAGCAACGTCTCTTCGTTTTTTCGCCGTTGAAGAAATTAAGTCTGCTCGTAGATTATTACGAAAAATGGACAGGGAATTTCCAATCGACGACAGTACATTTTTTTTAATAAACAAAACAACCAAAGAGAGTGATTTAATGAAAATGTTGCTCGCTTTAACGCAGGGCAATAATTTGGGTATCATCTCTGAAGCGGGTTGTGCAGGTATAGCAGATCCGGGAGCTGATCTCGTTTCTTTAGCGCATTCTCAAAACATTGAAGTGGTACCCTTAGTGGGTGCGTCATCTATTTTGTTAGCATTAATTGGAAGTGGCTTTTCAGGTCAACATTTTACTTTTCATGGTTATCTTCCAAGAGAACGGAAAGATAGAATTCGGAAAATGAAAGACATGGAAATGGATACAAGAAGGAATGGGGCAACGCACATTTTTATGGATACTCCTTTTCGAAGTATGCACGTGTTGGAAGATTTACTTAACGAGTGCACTGATTCTACGCAATTGTGCGTAGCGGCAAATTTAACTACTCATAATCAACGTATTCAAACGATGTCTGTTTTAGATTGGCGCGAGAAAGCGTTTGATGTTACAAAAATTCCAGTTATATTCTTAATTGGTACAGCTCAATAATACGTGTATTTATATTGTTTTTTAACTGCGATAAAATAGATGGAAACAACATTTCAAGAACAAATTAAAGAGGGAGTCCCTCAACAGATTCCAAGTTTGAAGCAATTCGATACTACAATTAATCATGCTCCAAAACGAAAGGATATTTTAAATGTGGAGGAAAAAAAAATGGCATTGCGAAATGCGCTCAGGTATTTTCCGAAGGAACAGCATAGCGAATTGGCCAAGGAATTTTTGCAGGAGTTACATACCCACGGCAGAATTTACATGTATCGCTACATGCCCGATTATAAAATGTATGCTCGCCCGATAACTGAATACCCAGGAAAATCATTGCAAGCAAAGGCAATAATGTTAATGATTCAAAATAATCTTGACCCTGCTGTTGCTCAACATCCACATGAATTAATTACGTATGGTGGCAATGGTTCTGTGTTCCAAAATTGGATTCAGTATCGCTTAACGATGAGTTATTTAGCTGAAATGACGGATGATCAAACTTTAGTGATGTATTCTGGTCATCCAATGGGATTGTTTCCTTCGCATCCAAAAGCACCAAGGGTGGTAGTTAGCAATGGCATGATGATTCCTAATTATTCTCAACCGGATGATTTGGAAAAATTCAATGCATTGGGGGTAACTCAATTTGGTCAAATGACAGCAGGTTCTTATATGTATATTGGTCCTCAAGGCATCGTGCATGGAACGACCATAACGGTACTAAATGCCATTCGTCGCTTATCAAAAACAAATGATGAACTGCAAGGGAAATTATTTGTAACGGCTGGTTTAGGAGGAATGTCTGGGGCACAACCAAAGGCAGGAAATATCGCCGGGGTAATTAGTGTAACGGCAGAAGTAAATGCCAAGGCAGTCCATACACGCCATTCACAGGGTTGGGTAGACGAAGTAATTGATAATATTGATGAATTATGTGCCCGTGTAAAAAAAGCAAAGTCGAATAAGGAGGTTGTTTCTATTGCATTTCATGGGAATATTGTTGCTGTTTGGGAAGCTTTTTATGAAGCAGAAATAAAAATTGATTTAGGTTCAGATCAAACGTCTTTGCATAATCCATGGGCTGGAGGATATTATCCAGAGGGCTTAACTTTTGAAGAGGCGAATGAATTAATGGCAAATGATCCGATTAAATTTAAAAAACAGGTGAAAAAAAGTTTGTGCCGCCACGCAACGGCGATTAACAAGCATACCGAAAAAGGAACCTATTTTTTCGATTATGGGAATGCGTTCTTATTAGAAACTTCACGAGCCGGTGCTGATGTTATGGCTGCGGATGGAGTCGATTTCAAGTATCCGTCTTACATTCAAGATATCCTTGGTCCTCTTTGTTTTGATTATGGATTTGGACCATTCCGCTGGGTATGTGCCTCAGGTAAACACGAAGATCTAGCGAAAACAGATACGATTGCTCTTCGGGTGCTAGAAGAAATGATGATCGATGCTCCCAAAGAAATTCAACAGCAATTAGCCGATAATATTAAATGGATAATAGGCGCTCAAGAAAATAAATTAGTGGTAGGCTCACAAGCAAGAATTTTATACGCAGATGCGGAAGGAAGGATGAAAATTGCATCGGCATTTAATACGGCGATTCAAAAGGGAGAAATTGGACCAGTCGTTTTAGGTCGCGATCATCACGATGTTTCCGGCACAGATTCTCCCTACAGGGAAACTTCTAATATTTACGATGGCTCTAGATTTACAGCTGACATGGCAATTCAAAATGTAATTGGTGATAGTTTTCGTGGGGCAACATGGGTTTCCATTCACAATGGTGGAGGGGTAGGATGGGGAGAAGTGATAAACGGTGGATTTGGAATGTTGATTGATGGTAGTCCCGATGCGGAACGCAATATTCAGATGATGCTACACTGGGATGTTAATAACGGCGTTGCACGAAGGAATTGGGCGAGAAATGAAAATGCTACTTTTGCCATTAAACGCGCTATGGTTGCAGAGCCATTATTAAAAGTGACTTTGCCAAATTTAGTCGAAGAGGATACGATGGACAACTTGTCTTTTTAATTGCTTTTCTTCTTCTCTTTCCTGTGTTTTGTTTTGGCCTGATTAAAGCGGTATCCTCCGACTAATCTTAAACTGTAATAGTATTGTCTGTAAACAAGGTCATTAAATCGAATTGATTTATTATCAAAATCAGTAACAAACATAAGAAATACTTCATCGGTTGAATAACCGGCAATTAATCGAATGTCATACCTAGGTGCTAATCCAAGAAATCCTCTTGTTGATGAATTGGGCATGTTGTAAACTTTTCCTTGTATAACTCCACCCAAACCAAGCCAACCTGAAAATTGCCAGTTTTTGAATCGATTAGCATAGGCATAACCGGGAATTAACCCAAAATCAAGGGATGAAAAGCTGGTAGCTTGCGTTTGTCCCTTGGCTGGATTTTGCAATTGAATAGGAATAAGGCTATTTTGTCCATTTTCCACCCCGAAAACATTAAATGTGCCTTTTACATACCATGTTTGAACTTTTTGTTTGAAATGAGCTCTTTTCCCTAAAAGGGCATTCATTTTGAAGTTTACATTGTCAAAGTACCAGGCATTTAAAGATAAATTAAAGGCGCCTGTCTGGGGTTTTATATCATTGGGATACAAGCTAATTTGGCTGGTGTCCCAGGCTGTTGCATTTTTTATTGCATAACCTTCAAGGATTTTGTATTCTAAGTCCAAATATACTTTTTTGTAGGTATAATCGAATCCTAAATTAAATTGTTTGGTTTCACCAAAATCTGCTTTTGGTCGCACATTACCCAAAATTGGAAAGGCAACACGCATAGAAAACCACTTGTAAGCAAAACCTATTCCTAAGATGGGCTTGAAGTTATTTTTGTAGCTGATTTTATCTATTGAATTTGGAAAGGTATTACGAATATTAAATGGCGCTGTGCTCATTCCAAGATCAGCATAAACAACCTTAGAATTGCGGAAATCTTCAATAAAATCCGCGTTTTCTTGGGCAAAATTTACTGTGCATAACAGTAAAACAAATAAATTACTTAGTAATGCCTTCAAGGTGTAAAATAAAAGCAAAAACCTTTGCAATTTCTAGTCGTTCATTTTGACGGCCTGATCCTCCACCATGCCCAGCATCCATGTTGCAATCGAATACTAAGGCATTGGAGTCTGTTTTATAGTCCCTGAGTTTAGCTACGTATTTTGCGGGTTCCCAATATTGTACTTGTGAATCATGATATCCCGTGGTGATATACATGGATGGATAATTCATTGGGTGTATATTGTCGTAAGGTGAATATTTTAACATATAATAGTAAAATTCAGGATCGTTTGGATTTCCCCATTCTTCCCATTCACTTGTCGTTAGTGGAATTGTTTCGTCTAACATGGTTGTTACTACATCTACGAATGGAACCTGACTAACGATGCCTTTCCATAAATAAGGAGCCATATTTGTAACGGCGCCCATCAGCAATCCACCGGCACTTCCTCCTTGGGCATAAATTTTATCCTTATCGCAATAACCCATATGTCCCATGAATTCTGCCGCATTAATAAAATCGGTAAACGTATTTATTTTCTGTTGGAATTTTCCGTTTTCATACCACTCTTCCCCCATATATTTACTTCCACGGATGTGAGCAACAGCGAAAACAAATCCCCTATCAAGTAAACTTAATCTTGTAGCACTAAAAACATCCGGTAAGGTGTATCCGTAAGACCCATACCCATAAAGTAGGCAGGGTGCTTTACTAAGTTCAATCCCTTTTTTATAGACCATACTTATAGGGATTTTTGTGCCATCATTTGCAGTGGCCCAAATTCGCTGAGAAGCATAATTTTCAGGTAAAAAATTGGTGTCTATAAGTGCTTTTCGAAACCAAAGAGTTTGTTCACCTGAGACTAAATTATATTGATAAACCGAAGCTGGGGTAGTCATCGAATTATAATTATAGAAAATACTTGTAGCGTTTATATCATCATTTAGTCCTAAGCCGACATAATAAGTTTCTTCATTAAAGGAGATGTAGTTTTCCACGCCATCTTTTAGATTTTTTAATTTCAATTTTAACAAGCCATTTTTTCGTTCTTCTAATAAAAGAAAGTCCTTGAAGCAGGAAATAGATTCAATCAATACCTCAGGGTCGTGGGTAATAAATTCAACGCATTCCGCAATAGACTTTGGTGGAGTGCTCGAAAAACAGACTTTTTTATTGCTTGATTCATAATTGCTGAGGATATAGAAGCCATTTGTGTGATCAGAAATTTCATAAATATGACCAGCGGATCGCGGAATGAATATCGTCGGCAATGTGCTTGGATTATTTGCATCAATCCATTGTTCTTCTGATGTGGTAGAACTATAGGAATAAATCAAGATTAATTTTTTTGTCTTAGAATTCCCGATTCCAACGCTGAATTTTTCATCTTTTTCTTCAAAAACTAACACGTCTTTCGATGCATCTGTCCCTATTTCATGCCTAAAAACCTGAAATTCTCGTAATGTTTGGGGATCCTTTTTTATATAAAAAATGGTCTTATTATCATTTGCCCAAACAATTGTTCCGTTTGTTTCTTTTATTTTGTCACTTAGAAATTTCCCTGTTTTGTTAATTCGAACACTAATATCATAATTTCTTCTTCCAAGATAATCTTCACTTACAGCTAATAATTTATTGTCTGGCGATGGCACCCAATCGGCTAATTCGTAGAAAGAGTTGTTTTTTGCTCGTAGATTCTCATCGAAAAACACAGTCTCTTTTGCATTTTCTAATAGAATTATCTTTTGATAATCTAACTTCTCTTCGTTTCTAACTTGGTATTTTTTTCCATTTAAGATAAAGGGCGCACTAATCTCATTGGGGTTTATGCGTTGATCAAATTCCGTCATTACTGTTTTAACTAAACCTTGCAGCGGGGCGAAATATGCTTCAGCATTCTTGTTTTCTTGGCCTAAATATTCTAATATTTCTTTTGAATCGCGTTCCTTCATCCAAAAATAATTATCTGTCCTATGGTGCCCATGGATGGATAAGTCATGGGGTATTTTGGCTGCTTTTATTACTGAATTTTGAGAGTGAAGTGTCATGGTAATAAGGAAAGTAGAGCTTAGTAAAAGAAAGGATTTCATAGGCTATGTTTGAAAAACAAAACTAATCAAAACTTTACACTTCTGTGTTCGCTTTGCCTCATTGAAAAACTTAGCTAACTTTGTTCCATGAAATCAATTTATAAGTTCCTTATCAATAAGCTCCCTCGACCTCTTCTGATACGTTTGAGTTATGTTTTTAAGGTTTTTGCGCCTTTATTATATCGAGGCAATAAGGTTGATTGCCCTGTATGTGAACGTTCTTTTTCAAAGTTTTTATCTTATGGTTCTAATGTGGCATACAGAGATAATGTTTTGTGTCCTTATGACCTAACCTTAGAAAGGCATCGTTTAATGTGGTTGTATTTAAAAAATGAATCTAATTTTTTTGGTCCTGAAAAATTATCATTGCTTCACATCGCGCCTGAGCAATGTTTTATTCCAACGTTTAAAAAACAAGCGAATTTAACTTATCTAACAGCAGACTTACTTTCTCCTATTGCAGATATGCATTTCGATGTTCACCAAATTCCTTTAGAGGACAATTCCTTTGACGTCCTTTTTTGTAACCATGTGATGGAGCACGTTGTTGACCCAATTCAATGTATGAAGGAGTTTTTCCGAGTGTTAAAACCGGGTGGATGGGCAATTATGCAAGTTCCTCAAGATATGAGCAGGGAGATTACCTATGAAGATGCAACGATAACCTCTCCAGAAGAGCGTGAAAAACATTTTTGGCAATATGATCATGTGCGTCTTTTCGGAAGGGATTATCCCCAATGGATTGAAAAAGCTGGATTTCAAGTGAAGGAGTATCGATTGGCAGATTCTTTTAGCGAAGCGCAAATAGATAAATTTCGTATTTCAATGGATGAAATTTTATACATTGCCTCTAAACCACTTTAGGCAATGAAAAGCAAAACCACGAGTTCTTTTTTGCTTTTTTTTCTTTGTTTCAACAGTGTTTTTTTGTTGATCTCTTGTTCACAAAATCATGGTCTCCCTATTGCTATTCCAACACCAGCTGACAATCCAATAACGGATGTTAAAGTTGAATTGGGTAGGCAGTTGTTCTTTGATAAAAGGCTTTCGATTAACAATTCGGTATCTTGCGCTACTTGCCACAATCCTAAATTTGCCATGACGGATCGTTTGCCCCTGAGCAAAGGCGTTTACGGCAGGACGGCATTTCGCAATGCTCCGTCCATTTTAAATGCCGCTTTTTTAAAAACAATGATGTTTGATGGGCACGTTCCAAGTTTAGAAATGCAGGCCATTGTTCCACTCCAAGATCACGCGGAAATGGGACATGATTTGAGAGTGCTTATTCCCAAATTAAGAGGTATTGCCTCGTATCAAACTGCCGCTAGAGAAATATTTAATAGGGACTTTGACGCCTTCGTTTTAACAAGAAGTTTAGCTGCCTTTGAACGAACGCTCGTTTCATTTCAATCAAAATTTGATCTTTATTTGGCTGGGGAATCGAATGCCCTAACTAAATCTCAAAAGCGCGGCTGGGCACTTTTTTCTGGCGCTTTAAATTGTGTTTCCTGCCATCCACCGCCTTTTTTTACAAGCTTTGAAGTGGCAAATAACGGGATCTATTTTGATTATCGGATGGATGAAGGCCGGTTCAGGATTCACAATGATTCCTCCGATATTGGAAAATTTAAAATTCCCTCATTACGAAATGTGGAACTTACTGCGCCTTATATGCACGATGGCTCAATGAAAAGTATGGATGATGTATTAAACCATTATGCCCAAGGTGGAAAACACCCCAAAAACCAAGATAAACGAATTCGTTCTTTTGTTTTATCGACTCAAGATCGTCAAGCGCTAAAATCATTTCTTACTAGCTTAACGGACACAAGCTTTATTCAAACAATTTATGGCGGAAAATCACTTGTTTTCCCTTCTTTCTAAAAACGGAACTTATCTTTACAAAATGCAGCAGTTAAAAAATGAAATCACAAATCGCTTTGGAGAGGAAAATGTTTCGATGATTGGAAACGAATATGGCGATTTCTTTTTAATAAAATCGTCTGAACTTTCTGGTTCTTTGTTAATCACCACCAATCTATCAGATTATAAAATGATGGTACATGAAAAACATCAGGGGGATGAATTTGCAGAGCTGTATTTTTATTTACCGAGTTACTGGGATATTCATGCCGTAGATAATCCAACCATGAATTGGGTATTTCCTTGGTTAAATAGAGTTCAATTATATGTTCAAAATAATTCAACTTGGTTAGGCCATGGCCATACAATGCCTTGTGGTAAAGAAATGCAGTGTTTATCATCAACGATGACTCAAAATCATTTCATTGTATCAAAACCGATTGATTGCGAAAAGTTTCTTAGTCCGATGAAAGTAGGTGATAAGACCATTCATTTTTTAGCCCTAATTCCATTGTTTCCGGATGAAATGGATTATAAACAAGGAAAAGGCACAGCTAAATTATTTGATAAGTTTAGGAACGAAGGCGTAACTGAAAAACTCGATGATTATAGAAAATCGACCTTGAAAACCAAATGGAAATTTTTTGGAAAATGAGAGGGATTTGGAAGGCACACGGAGCGTTATTACTTGTTAATTTATTGTATGCCGCAAGTCATGTGATTGCAAAAGATGTCATGCCGAATTATTTATCCCCAAACGTATTTATACTATTAAGGGTAAGTGGAGCTTGTCTGCTTTTTTGGTTGATGTTTCGGTTATTCGCCTACGAAAAAGTGGAGGGAAAAGATTTTTTTTTACTGGCCATCTGTGGACTTTTTGGCGTAGCGATTAATCAGTTGTTTTTCTTTCATGGGCTCAATCAATCTTCGGCTTTTAATGCCGGGATAATTATGGCGTTTAATCCTATAATTGTGATTGTGTTGGCATTTTTTATACTGAAAAATAAAATAAATTATCGCCAATTAATAGGGGTGCTTTTGGGTGCAATTGGCGCTATCTTATTAACTATGAACAGTTTTAAGGACAACTCTTCTACATTTTTGGGAGATGTTTTCCTGGTTGTAAATACCATCTCTTATGCCTTGTATTTAATTTTGGCCAAGCCGCTAATGGTTAAATATCGCCCCTTAACGGTTGTTACATGGATATTTACTTTTGGACTTCTCTTCGTGCTTTTATTTCCACCAACGTTGAGGGATGTCAGCAACACTAATTTTAGTGTGATCCCTATGAATATCGTTGGAATAATTATTTACGTCATTGTTGGAGTTACTTTTTTAACCTATTTGCTTACGATGTATGGATTAAAGCACTTAGGTCCCACCATTTCATCTACCTATATTTATGCTCAACCGGTAATGGTAATCTTTTTTACGATTATTTTTGCCACGATAAATTGGACCTCGATTGATTCCTCTTCTAGCATTACAAGCTTAAAATTCGGCCTTATGATGCTAATATTTATTGGGGTTTATCTTTCGAGCTCAAAAAAAAAATAAAATATGATTCGATCTCTACTTCTTGTTTATGGGTTATTTTTCGCCATAGGCACGTTTTCTCAAAAAATAGCAATTGACCACACGGCATATAATCGTTGGAACAAAATTGAAAGACAGGTTATTTCGAATGATGGCAATTGGATTGCCTATGAAACTACGCCATTAAAAGGGGATGGGTTCGTTTGTGTATTTAATGTGTTAACAAATACAACCGATACAATTCTTAGAGGGAAAGATCCAATGTTCAATGCCCATTCAAAATTATTGCTCGTTAAAATTACTCCTGGCTATGATACCTTGAGGAATTGTGAATTTAAGAAAGTCGAGAAAACGAAATGGCCCAAGGATTCACTGTATATTTTAGACCTCGGCACGCAGAAAAGTCTTAAAATTGCCAAATTAAAGCAATATAAAATTTCAGAAGATGGCGGAAGAGTTGCCTACCTAACCGAAGCAGCGAAGATTACCCCCGCAAAAAAAAAGTGGTACTGTCCATTTCAAAAAAAGGAACAGCCAGCACCTAAATCTAATGGAGGATTATTAGTGGTCCTAAATAATTCATTGGAAAAGGAATTTGAAAAAATACAGGTTACGGAGTTTGATTTCACGCCGAAAGGGGAATGGCTTAGTTTTATTACGCACCAAAAAGTCAAATCAGACTCTTTCTCTCTTCATTTTTATGATTTTCCCTCAAAAAGTAATCATCAATTAAAGAATGAAACGGCCTATAAATTGCCTGCTTGGAGCCCTGATTTATCGAAAGTTGCTTTTTTAAGTTCTTCCGATTCTTCGAAAATAAAGCAATATACGCTTCATTATATGTCTACCTCAGACTGGGTAGATTGGGTAATTGGGGATTCCTTAACCAAGGAAATTGATACAACGAAAGGAATTAGTGAAAACAGGGTGCCTTTTTTTAGTAAAAAAGGAAACTATTTGTTTTTTGGGGTAGCGGATCGAGTAAAAGTCGTAAAGGATACCTTGCTAGATGCTGAAAAAGTACACTTGGATATTTGGCATTATCAAGATGATCGAATTCAGCCACAGCAATTAGTTCAGTTAAAAGAGGACCTTAAAAAGAATGATTTATTTGTGTTGAATATGGAACAAAAAAAGTTCCTTAAGTTAAGTGATGATACCTTGAGAGTTTATGTTGATGAAAATCTAATGGGGGATTTTTTACTAGCAACATCTAATCAACGGTATGCCATTCAATCGCAATGGAGTTCGCCTGCGTTGGAAGATGTTTATCGCATTCATTTGCCAACCGGGGAGAAAAGATTGATAAAGGCTGCACAAGGTTTCGGTGGCGCCTTGTCTCCGAAAGGACGTTTCTATTCTTATTTTGATGCAACTAGCAAAAACCATTTTTTAGTTGATCTGGAAAAGAACTCGGAAACCTGTGTCACTTGTGAGGTGAAAAATGTAACATGGCACGAGGACATAAATGGCCAGCCAATGTTGGAAGGGCCAATCCGAGATCTGCAATACGTTGCCGGAGAGGATAATTTTATTGTTACTTCAGAATTTGACATATGGAATTATTCGCTTGAAACGAAAAAACTAACTTGTTTAACAGAAAACGAGGGAGCGCTTAATGGTATTCGCTTATCGCTTACTAAATGGGAATCAGATAGCGTCTATGTTGATTTAAATGATTGTTATATAAGGGGCTTGAACACTAAAACAAAAGCCAGTCATATTTTTTCTTTTCAAAATCATAATGGTCACCTTGATTTTAGAGAGGTCTACCATACAGATTATAGTATTACATCCTTGCTCAAATCAAAAAATAATAAGCAAATCATGTTGCGAAAAATGAGTGTTTCTCAATACCCTGAAATCAGTTTGATGGACAGTAGTTTTTCAGATGAAAAAATTATCTCTAACACCAATCCTCAGCAAATAGATTACAATTGGGCAACAGTAGAGTTGGTAAAGTGGAAGGGATATGATGGCACTTCATTAGAGGGTTTGGTGTATAAGCCGGAAGATTTTGATTCAACTAAGAAGTATCCTCTTCTCATTTATTATTATGAATTAAATGCGGATAATTTACATAATCATCTTGCCCCAAAACCTTCATCAAGTACTATTAACCCAGTGGAATATGCTTCTGCAGGCTACTTGGTTTTTATCCCAGATATTCGTTACAAGGCCGGATATCCCGCAAAATCAGCCTATAATTGTATCATGAGCGGAACAGATTTCCTATTAAAAAAATATCCTATTGATTCGTTAAAAATGGGATTGCAAGGTCAAAGTTGGGGTGGATATCAAACGGCTCAATTAATTACCATGACGACTAGGTATGCTGCAGCAATGGCAGGCGCTCCTGTTGGGAATATGTTTTCGGCCTATGGCGGAATTAGGTGGGGCTCTGGTTTGAATCGACAATTTCAATATGAATCGACTCAAAGTAGGATTGGCAAGACGATTTGGGAGGCGCAAGATGCTTATATTGAAAACTCGCCGATTTTTCATATTCCAAATGTAAGCACCCCACTTTTATTAATGCACAACGATATGGATGGCTCAGTTCCTTGGTATCAGAGTATCGAAATATACAATGGGATGCGCCGATTAAATAAGCCTTGTTGGTTGTTGAATTACAATAATGATGACCATAATCTTACCAAAATGCCCAATAAAATGGATTTAAGTATTCGTATGCGCCAATTTTTTGACCACTTTTTAATGAATGAACAAGCTCCATTATGGATTTTAGAAGGGGTAAAGGCTACAGAAAAAGGCAAAATCACGGGTTATTAGTCAATTATTTTAGAATATGTTGAACAAATTCATCAATTAATAGTTTAACTATATATGATACGATCAATATTAATTTTATTCTTAACTTTTTCTTTTTCAGTTTTTTACGCTCAAAAAGAAGCGACAAAAACAGCCTATTTTGCAAGCGGTTGTTTTTGGTGTACTGAAGCAATTTTTGAATTAATAGTGGGTGTTAAATCGGCGGAATCAGGTTATACTGGCGGTAAGACGGTAAAACCTACCTACGAACAAGTATGCTCCGGAAAAACAGGCCATGCTGAAGCAATAAAAGTAGTGTATTATCCTGCATCCGTATCGTATGAAAAATTAGTAAGAGCCTTTTTTGAATCGCATGATCCTTCCACTTTAAATCAGCAGGGGCCCGATAAAGGAACGCAATATCGTTCTGCTATTTTTTACCAAAATGATGCGGAAAGACAACAGGCTTTGTCATATATTAAGGTATTGAAAGAAAAAAAGACCTTTAAAGCAATTACCACTGAAGTTGTTCCCTTTACCGTTTTTTATCCTGCTGAATATTACCACCAAGATTATGAAAAGAAGAATCCGAACAATGGCTATATTCAAGGAGTGAGTAAGCCTCGGATGGCAGCATTTAAAAAGAAAACTAAATTATTACTTCATGAATAAATGGCTACTTTCTTTCCTTGTTATCGCAGTGGTGTTTTTGGTATTTCAACTAGTAGTATCTATGAAAACCAGTGATATTGAAACACCGAAATATGAAGTGTTGAAAAAATTTCCGCTTTTTGAATTAAGGCAGTATGAATCAATGATGCTCGCGACTACGAATCTGGGTCCAACCTCTTTTGATGATAAAGGAAGTGAAGGGTTTAGAACAATCGCATCATACATTTTTGGAAAAAACAAATCCAATGAAAAAATAGCAATGACTGCACCTGTCATTTATCACGCAGATTCTATGTCGACTTTATCTTTTGTGGTACCGAAAAGTAAAGCTATAGGGGAAATGCCTATTCCGATTGATTCAAATTTAACTTTTGTTGTTCAAGCACCAAAACTGATGGTCGTGCTAGATTTTGGAGGCTTTGTAAATGATGAAAAAATAGCCAATCGAATGAAAGAGTTGCAGAAGGCAGCCTTGAAAGAGGGTTTTCAAATCAAAGGGGGCGGCTATTTCTTTGGGTATAATCCTCCTTGGCAATTGATCGGAAGGAAAAATGAAGTGGCTTTCGAAATTGAAAGTGTGAATTAGTAGTTTCTTTTTTCCAAATTTGTACCTTACTTTGCGGAATGGAGAAATTAATGAATTACGTCGATGGAGTATATTGCCCGCCTATCAATGAGCAATACTTCGATAATATAAATCCAGCGACTGGTGAGGTGTATTGTCTTATTCCGAATTCAGATGATAATGATTTGGCCTTAGCAGTTACGGCTGCAGAAAAAGCTTTTCCAATTTGGTCTAATATGCCAGCGGAAGAACGAAGCAAGATTTTGGTGCGTTTCTCTGAGGGAATTGAAAAAAGAATGGAACAGTTTGTTGCCGCAGAATCCAAGGATAATGGAAAGCCAATAACTCTTGCCAGACATGTCGATATTCCAAGAGCAGTTTCTAATTTCCACTTTTTTGCATCAGCGATTATTCATTTTTCTTCCGAATCTCATTATATGGAAGGTGTAGGAATTAATTATACAACAAGAAAACCGATTGGAATTGTTGCATGTATCTCACCTTGGAACTTACCATTGTATCTTTTTTCATGGAAAATTGCCCCTGCGCTTGCTGCTGGAAATTGTGTTATTGCCAAACCAAGTGAAATAACGCCTTATACTGCAACAATGTTAGGCGAAATTGCTACCGAAGCTGGTTTGCCTCCAGGTGTCCTTAATATACTGAATGGCACAGGGGCTAAAATTGGTGACGCGATGGTTAGGCACCCAAAAATTAGTGCTATTTCATTTACCGGTGGAACAGCTACAGGGGAACATATTGCAAGGACAGCTGCGCCAATGTTTAAAAAACTTTCCTTGGAATTAGGAGGAAAAAACCCCACTATTATTTTTGATGATTGTGATTTTGATGATGCGCTAAAAACAACCATTCGGTCTTCTTTTGCTAATCAAGGGCAGATTTGCTTATGCGGATCTCGAATATTTGTTCAAAAAGGAATTTATGAAAAATTTAAAGAGGCATTTGTAGCAAAAGTTTCAAGCTCAAAAGTGTCTTTTCCTGAGGACCCCAAAGCTAACTTGGGTGCAATCGTCTCTGAAAGTCATTTAACTAAAATTTTAACTTATATTGACTTAGCGAAAAAAGAAGGAGGAAAAGTTTTGACCGGAGGAAATAGGGTGTTTTTGCCTGCTCCTCATGATAAAGGTTTTTACTTAGAGCCAACCATTTTTGAATCCTTGCCTTACGACTGTAAAACCAATCAAGAAGAAATTTTTGGGCCTGTGGTTACGATCATGCCATTTGAAACGGAAGAAGAAGTCTTAATGATGGCAAATTCAACAAAATATGGCTTGGCTAGTTCTGTTTGGACGACAAATGTTAAAAAGGCACACCGCATTGCAGATCAATTAAATATGGGAATTGTTTGGGTAAACGCTTGGTTAATCAGGGATTTAAGAACGCCTTTTGGTGGAATGAAAGCTTCCGGCGTAGGACGTGAAGGTGGATTAGAAGCGCTCCGCTTTTTTACAGAACCCAAAAATATTTTTATTAAAGTTGATTAATTAACGGCCACTACCGATTTAATATCAGGAACCATTTTTTTAACGGCTTCCTCAATCCCAGCTTTTAGAGTCATTTCGCTCATGGAGCAATCTAGACAAGACCCGCTGAATCTTACCTGCACAACGGCATCATCTGTAATTCCTACGAAAGAAACATCCCCACCATCAGCATGTAAAAATGGCCTTATTTGCTCTATAGCAAGTAATACTTTTTCTTTAATGTATTCTTTATCCATTGGTGCTTACTTGTGATTTTTGCCGGTCTAAGGATGCTAATTCTGTTATAAAGGTATTAACTAATTCGTCAAATGCAATAGACATAATGGTATCGTCCTGAAAAACAGCTGGCCTGCCAGCATCTCCCGCTTCTCTTAAGCTCTGAACCAACGGGATGGCGCCTAGAAATGGCACATTCATACCACTCGCTAAATTTTTTGCTCCATCTCGACCAAAAATATAATACTTGTTTTGTGGTAATTCCTCAGGTGTAAACCAAGCCATGTTTTCTACTATTCCAATTATTGGGACTTTTATCCCATCCATTTTAAACATATTAATTCCTCTTCGAGCGTCTGCCAAGGCAACTTCTTGAGGTGTACTAACAATCACAACTCCATCCAATGGTGCTGTTTGAATCAAAGATAAATGTATATCGCCAGTGCCTGGAGGAAGATCTACAAGAAGGAAGTCTAATTCTCCCCAATGGGCATCGGTGATCATTTGTGTTAAGGCTTTTGATGCCATAGGTCCCCGCCAAACAACGGCATTGTCTTGGTCAGTAAAAAAACCGATTGAAAGTATTTTTATCCCGTAATTTATTATAGGTTCAATCAATTGTTTTTCATTAACATCGATCATTGTTGGTCTTTGTCCAACCAAATCAAACATTGTAGGGATGGATGGCCCATAAATATCAGCATCTATGATGCCGACACGATATCCTTTTTTAGCAAGTCCTCCAGCGAGATTTGATGTGATGGTTGATTTACCAACACCACCTTTTCCTGAAGCTACGGCGATTATTTTTTTAACATCAGGTAAAATTGATCGCACTTTATTTTCGGAGTCTGTTTGCTTATTATTAACTTGACAGGTTACGGAAAAATCTTTTCCGAAGGACCGACCTACATTAAATATAACGGCTTCTTGCATGCGTTTACGTGCATGAAGTGCCGGATTTGTTATGGAAATCGTTATAGAAATAGTGTGGTCCGTAAATTGAATGTCATCGACTAAATCGGCTGTCACCAATCCTTTTTTTAGGTCAGGATCTTGTATTTTCTCTAATAACTCCAGTATAGCTTCTCGCGAAATGGTCATTTTATTAATTTTAAGGATGCAACAGATTTTTCCATGAGTTCACTTACCTTTTTAGAATCTCCCTCATCTTTATTTTTAATTTCATAATAGACATTCCCTAATTTCTTAATCGCATAGAGATGAAAAGTAATGTGTTTTGATTCCTCATTGGTTATATCAGAAGTGGTTTTTTTAATTTGCCTACTGTAAAGAATCACACCATTTTTTTCGCTAATTATCTTAATGTCGAATAAATCACTTGCATACATCTTTTTCTTGAATTCATCCATCAATAAAGAATAATCGCCATAGTCTTCGATGTATAAAACAAAATTGGGTCCTGCAGATATTGTCCATTTAAAGTCTTCATCATGAGTTATTATGGGTTTAAAAGAAGCACCAATACCCGCCGTCTCATCAGGCACTTTTATTGATGCCATGAAATCATATTCGGATAAATTTAATTCGCTGAATTGGTAATATTTATCTGATTCCTTATTCAATTGCTCTTCTTTCTGTTCAGCTTCAACCCGGCCAGAACAGGCATAAAGTAAAAAAAATGTTAGTGTAATAACCCAATAAGTACCTTTCTGTTTATTTTTCACAAACAAATGTAATAAATTAAGATTGTTAGCTTTGTCTTAAAAATAATATAATGGATAAATTTGAAATTAAAATCGGCGCAATTCTTTTTACTTTGGCAATAATCTTTGGTGCATTTGGCGCTCATGCGTTGAAGGAATTGGTCAACGAAGAAGCTTTGAAAACCTTTGAAGTTGCTGTTCGCTATCAATTTTATCAAGCCTTAGGATTTTTGTTCTTGGGCTTGGGTAAAGAGAAATTTAGGTTTAATTTAAAAGTGATTTCTATTGGAATGCTTATCGGCTTGATTCTTTTTTGTGGGTCAATTTACGGTATCGCCTTAAAAGAATTACTCCCTTTTTCTGTTTCTTTTTTAGGCCCAATTACACCGATTGGAGGCGCCATTTTAATTTTTTCTTGGGCGGCCTTCATTACCAAAATTTATAAATAATTGTGTGAAATCGAGTGGCTTATTTCTTAGTGTCGCACATTTTTTTCTTTTGTTTAACTCAAATTTATCGGGACATGTTAATTTGAATAGGTTTTTTAGTGCTTTTTTGTGCTTAAATTCTTAACTTTGTTGCTATTAATTAGTGATAAAGTAGCATGGATAAGGTCTCGTATTTGGGTAGTGCAGATATTAATGCAATTGAATTTTTATATAATCAGTATTGTTTAGATCCTGAAAGTGTTGATGAAGGCTGGAAAAAGTTTTTCGAAGGCTTCGAATTTGCTAAAACAGTTTATGATGCTGAGGGATCAATTCCTGAAAATTTTCAAAAGGAGTTTAAGGTTATTAATTTAATTAATGGTTATCGTACGCGAGGACATTTATTCACCAAAACCAATCCTGTCCGAGAAAGAAGGCAGTACTCTCCTACATTAGCCATTGAAAATTTTGGCCTGAAAGAAACCGATTTATTGGAAAAGTTTCAAGCAGGAAATGATTTGGGCTTAGGAATCGCCACTTTAAAACAAATCATTAGTCACCTAGAATTGTCTTATTGCCTCTCTATTGGCTCCGAATTTATGTACATACGAACTCCAAGAAGACTTGAATGGCTTAAGTCGAAGTTGGAGGCGGTAAATAAACCAGTGTATTCGAAAGAACAAAAACTAAGCATTTTTAATAAATTAAATCAAGCAGCAAGTTTCGAGCATTTTTTAGGGAAGAAATTCGTAGGTCAAAAACGATTTTCTATTGAAGGGGGTGAAGCGCTGATTCCGGCATTGGATGCTTTGATTAATAAAGGCTCTGAATTAGGATTGGGTTATTTCGTTATGGGAATGGCGCATCGAGGACGCTTAAATACGCTCGCTAATATTTTTCAAAAAAGACCACAAGATATTTTTTCGGAATTCGAAGGAAAAGAGTTTGATTTTGAGTCAGCATTCGACGGAGATGTTAAGTATCACCAAGGATTTTCTTCAAAAATAACCCTGTCCAATGGTAAGGAGATTGGTGTTACTTTAGCTCCAAATCCTTCTCATCTTGAAGCAGTAAGTACCGTTGTTGAAGGAATTGCAAGAGCGAAAATTGACCATATATTTGAAGATGATTCAAAAGTTTGTTCCGTTCTAATTCATGGTGATGCCGCAATTGCTGGCCAAGGAATTGTGTACGAAACTGTTCAGATGGCGCAGTTAGATGGCTATAAAGTGGGTGGAACAATTCACATTGTTGTGAATAATCAAGTTGGTTTTACAACCAATTACCTTGATGGTCGTTCTTCAACGTATTGCACCGATGTCGCGAAAACTACTCGATGCCCTGTGTTTCATGTTAATGGAGATGATGTTGAAGCGGTCGTTCAAGCAATTGAAATCGCAGTAGAATATCGACAAACTTTTAAACGAGATATATTTATCGATTTGTTATGCTACAGAAAATATGGGCATAATGAAGGGGATGAACCTAAATTTACACAGCCTTCTCTTTATAATCTTATTGCAAAACACCCCAATCCTAAAACGATTTACTTCAATCAATTGGAGGCAGAAGGGATAATTAATGCAACGGAAGCTAAGGGCTTAGAAGAGGAATATGTGTCTTTTTTGGAGGCAGAATACCTTGAATCAAGAAAAAATGAAAAGGCTCTTGTGTATGATTTCCTTAGTGAAGCTTGGGCAGGATTTCGACATGGAACATCTCAGGATTTCGAAAAGTCACCTGAAACGGGAGTCTCTATTGAAAAATTACAAGAGCTTGGAAAAAAAATATCCGTGCTTCCAGAAGGAAAAATGTATTTTAGGAAAATAGCAAAGATATTTGATGATAGATACAACTCATTTGTTAACAATAAAGTAGATTGGGGGTCGGCAGAAATGCTCGCTTATGCCTCGTTGTTAGTTGAAGGTCACCCAATACGAATTTCAGGTCAGGATGTGGAAAGAGGTACTTTCTCCCATCGCCATGCCGTTGTAATAACGGAAGATACGGAGGAGGAAATTGTTCCTCTAAATTTGATAGAACCAAATCAAGCACGTTTTTCTATCTATAATTCACTGTTATCCGAATATGGCGTTTTAGGTTTTGAATATGGTTATTCTTTAGCAACACCTAAATGTCTTACGATCTGGGAAGCGCAATTTGGCGACTTTTTTAATGGCGCTCAAATTATGGTGGATCAATTCATCACTGCAGGTGAGGATAAATGGGCCACTCAAAGTGGGCTTGTTTTATTACTGCCTCATGGTTATGAAGGGCAAGGAGCAGAACACTCAAGTGGTAGAATGGAACGGTTTCTTCAACAGGCAGCAGATTTAAATATTCAAGTTGTTAATACTTCTACTCCCGCGAATCATTTTCATGTCTTAAGGAGACAGTTAAAAAGAGATTTTAGAAAGCCACTCGTGGTTTTCTCACCAAAATTATTGCTTCGCCATCCAGAGGCAACCTCAACGATGGAACAAATGGCTCAAGGTTCTTTTCAAGAAGTAATAGACGATGTAGACGCGGTTGAAAAATCGGTGGACACGCTTGTGTTTTGCTCAGGTAAATTTTATTATGAGGCGAAAGCAAAAGCACGTGAATTAAATGTGAAAAACATGGCATTTGTCCGGGTTGAACAATTATATCCACTGCCTAAAAAGCAGCTAGATGCTATCCTAGCAAAATATAAAGCGAAAAATGTTATTTGGGCCCAAGAAGAACCAGAAAATATGGGTGCATGGGCATTTATGGCCATGAATTATAAGGAAGGAAATTTAATTGGAATTTGCAGGCCAGCATCTGCTGCTTCTGCGGAAGGTTCGAAAAAATTACATGAAAAAAGATTAGAGAATTTATATAATCGCTTATTTTCATACGCTAAAATTTAACTATACTAAAGAAATATCAATGGCAAAATTAGAAATGAAAGTTCCTTCACCAGGTGAATCAATCTCCGAAGTTGAAATTGCAGCTTGGTTGGTTGCTGATGGTGATTACGTAGTAAAAGATCAAGCAATTGCTGAGGTTGACTCTGATAAAGCAACCTTGGAATTACCCGCTGAGGAGTCTGGAACTATTACCTTAATGGCTGCCGAAGGCGATGTGGTAAAGGTGGGACAAGTGGTTTGTTTAATTGATACATCCGCTGCAAAACCAGCAGGAATTACAACTCCTGAAAAAGAAATTGAAAGCCCGAAAAGCGCTTCTAATGCAATTCCCCAACCTTCCCCTAATCCCGATCCAATTGTTAAAGCGGATAGTTATGCTGCTGGTACAGCTTCACCTGCTGCCTCAAAGTTAATGGCCGAAAATAAGGTGTCGCCTAATCAAGTGGTTGCATCAGGAAAAGATGGTCGAATCACGAAACAGGATGTTAATAATGCCATTTCAAAAGGATTTGATAATGCATCCATCTCTGTTTGGGGAGGGTCAAGAGAAATAAGAAGAGAAAAAATGTCAATGCTGCGAAGAAAAATTGCAGAACGTTTGGTATCAGTAAAGAATGAAACGGCCATGCTCACAACTTTTAATGAAGTTGACATGAAACCAATCATGGATCTAAGAGCCAAGTATAAGGATGCGTTTGCCAAGAAACACGAAGTTAATCTTGGCTTCATGTCGTTCTTTACGAAAGCTGTAACCGAAGCGCTAAATATTTACCCAGCAGTCAATGGCCAAATTCAAAATGGAGAAATAATCTATCATCAATATGCAGATATTGGTGTAGCTGTATCCTCACCAAAAGGCCTAATGGTTCCTATACTTAGAAATGCAGAGCAAATGTCATTGGCAGAAATTGAGCGTGAAATCAAACGATTGGCTATTAAAGCGCGTGATGGTAAGATTACACCAGATGAAATGACTGGTGGTACTTTTACCATTACAAATGGTGGAGTATTTGGTTCCATGCTTTCCACGCCAATTATTAATCCACCTCAAGCTGCTATTTTAGGTATGCACAATATCGTAGATAGACCGGTAGCAATTAACGGGAAAGTTGAAATTAGACCGATTATGTATGTCGCGCTATCATATGACCACAGAATTATTGACGGAAAAGAATCTGTTGGTTTTCTTGTGAAAGTAAAAGAAATGCTGGAAAATCCAGAACGCATCCTTTTTGGAGCGAAAGATGTTCATCAAGTTCTTTTGGATTTGTAATAGTGACTCTTAAGAGCTAACTATTAACTAATTATATATTAATGGATAAAATCAGAAAACAAGACGCGCTTGATTATCACTCATCAGGTCGTCCTGGAAAGATAGAAGTTGTACCGACAAAACCGTATGCCTCCCAACGAGATCTTGCCTTGGCATATTCTCCGGGTGTGGCTGAACCTTGTCTTAAAATTGCTGAAAATCCAGATGATGTGTATAAATACACGAGTAAATCTAATTTGGTAGCCGTTATAACGAATGGTACTGCAGTTCTTGGCTTAGGTGATATCGGCCCAGCCGCTTCGAAACCAGTTATGGAAGGCAAAGGCCTATTGTTTAAAATTTTCGCAGATATTGATGTTTTTGATATTGAAATAGATGCAAAAGACCCTGAGTTGTTTATTCAAACTGTAAAAGCTATTGCGCCTACTTTTGGCGGAATCAATCTGGAGGATATAAAGGCTCCTGAAGCTTTTGAAATTGAACGTCGACTCAAAGAAGAGTTGGATATTCCAATAATGCACGATGATCAACATGGAACAGCTATAATTTCTTCTGCTGCATTATTGAATGCCTTAGAATTAGCAGGTAAGAAAATTCATAAGGTGAAGGTTTTAATATCCGGAGCCGGTGCTGCAGCCATATCTTGCGCCAATTTATACGTTTCGCTAGGGGTGCAATTGGAAAATATCTTTATGTATGATTCCAAAGGATTACTTTCTCTTCAAAGAACGGATTTGGACCAAATGAAGACGGTTTTTGCAACGCATAAAGTAGATATTCCTTTTGAAAAAGGATTTAAAAACATGGATGTGTTTTTAGGTTTGTCTAAAGGGGGATTGGTTAGCAAAGAAATGATTAAAATGATGGCTAAGGATCCGATCGTTTTTGCATTAGCTAATCCAGAACCGGAAATTTCTTACAAAGATGCTACTTCAGTTAGAAAAGATATTATTTTAGCAACGGGTCGCTCGGATCATCCGAATCAAGTTAATAATGTATTGGGATTCCCTTATATTTTTCGTGGTGCCCTGGACGTTAGGGCAACTACTATTAATGAAGAAATGAAACTCGCTGCAGTCAAAGCCATCGCTTCTTTGGCCAAAGAAACGATTCCCGAAGAGGTTATTGAAGCGTATGGAGAGAAAAATATATCATTTGGTAGGGAACAAATTATTCCTAAACCACTAGATCCAAGATTAATTTATTATGTCGCTCCTGCAGTAGCTAAGGCTGCCATGGATTCAGGTGTCGCAAAAAATCCAATTTTAGACTGGGGTGTTTATGAAACTCAACTAAAAAATCGCCTAGGTCTTGATAATAAGTTAGTAAGAGACATCACTTCTAAAGCCCAAAGTAATCCTAAAACGGTCGTGTTTACGGAAGCAGATAATGTAAAAATTCTTAAGGCAGCTCAGATTGCATTTGAAGATGGAGTAGCGCTTCCAATTTTACTAGGTAATAGAGTGTTGATTCAATCTTTAATAAATGAATACGCTATTGAATTACCTGATGTAACCATAATTGACCCGAAGGATGAAATGGAGAATGAACGTCGAAATGCTTTTGGTAAAGCATTCTTTAATAAAAGAAAAAGGCGTGGAATTATGGAGTTTGAAGCCATTCAATTAATGCGTGAAAGAAATCACTTTGGCGCTATGATGGTGGAAAGTGGATACGCTGACGCGATGATTACCGGACTAACAAGAAGCTATCGTTCATTATTGAAACCTCTTTTGCAAATCATCGATCTTGAAAAGGATGTCAATAGAGTGGCGGGAATGTATATTTTGAATTCAAAACGGGGACCTTTGTTTTTAGCGGATACAACCGTTAATCTTAACCCAAATGCTGAACAAATTGCGGAGATCACACTTAATGTTGCGAAAACAATCCGTAAACTTAAAGTGATACCTAAGATTGCTTTATTGAGTTATTCTAATTTTGGGTCCTCACCAGGCGATGACGCAGAAAAAATGGGGCGTGCAGTTAAATTATTGCATAAAAGTCATCCCAACTTGATTGTTGATGGAGAAATGCAAGCTAATTTCGCGCTAAATGCAGAGTTGATGAATGAAAAATTTGCCTTTTCTACCTTGGTAAATAAAGAGGTTAACACCTTGATTTTTCCCAATTTATCTGCGGGTAATATTGCCTATAAATTATTGCAACAAATGACAGAAGGTGATGCAATTGGTCCAATATTAATTGGGTTTAAAAAATCAATACACGTCGTTCAATTGGGCTCTACTGTAAGAGAGATTGTTAATATGGTTAAAATCGCGGTTATAGACGCCCAAAATAAATAAGATGATAGCGCAATTAAATGGTAAGTTAATAGAAAAAAATCCAACTGAATTGGTAATTGATTGTGGGGGCGTTGGTTACGATGTTAAAATATCCTTAAATACATATACAACGATTGGCTCTACTGAAGCAATTCGAGTTTATACAAAACTGATTGTTAGAGAAGACGCTCAAATTCTTTATGGATTTGCCTCTAAGGAGGAAAGAGAAATGTTCAATTATTTAATCAGTGTTTCGGGAATTGGCCCAAACATAGCAATGGTGATGCTGTCATCCATGGTGCCGGAAGAGATAGCCTATGCTATTCAAACGGAAGATGTTGTGACGATTCAAGGGATTAAAGGAATCGGTGCAAAAACAGCTCAAAGAGTTATTCTTGATCTGAAAGGAAAGGTGATGAAAATTGCGGGAGGAATTGAAAATTCAGGAGCTTTAAACAATACGAATCGATTTGATGCGTTAACTGCCCTCGTTTCTTTAGGCTTTGATAAAAAAGCTGCTGAAAAGGCAATTGATAAAGTCGATTCGGGTGACTTGGCTGTTGAAATATTAATTAAAGAAGCATTAAAAGTATTGTGATTTGAATAGAACGTTTACACTAATGTTTTTTTGTGTGCGAGGCTTTGCTTTAGTAATGCTTCTTGCTGTTTGGTCTATTTTAGGTAATGGCAGTAACGCGTATTCTCAAAATGGACCAACGCTTCCATTCCCAATATTTAATCCCTTAAATCCTAGTCAAAATGGTACACAAAGTTTTGATTTAGGAAACCCAAGCTCGCTAAATCAAACGATGGTTTACGACCCTTCCACTGGGACGTATGTTTTTACAGAAACATTAGGAAATGGGTTGAATTTTAAAAATCCTTCCATGATGACCTTGGAGGAATACCTTAATTATAAAAATAAAAAAGCCATCGACCAAAATTGGCAGGAAATTATCGAAGAGGAATCGGTCGTTGGGAGGTCATTTGAATTACCGATCAAAATTGGAAGTAAAGCTTTCGAGAACTTTTTCGGTTCGGATGAAATTGTGATTCGTCCTCAAGGTAACGTGGAGGTGCAGTTTGGAATAAATTCTTCCCGCTACGATAATCCCATCTTGCCAATGAGGCAGCGAAAAATTACGCGATTTGATTTCCAACAAAATATCAATATGGATATTGTTGGACAAATAGGTACAAAATTAAAAATTGGGGCTAAGTACAGTACTCAAGCTTCCTTTGATTTTGAAAATATTTCAAAAATAGAGCACACTGGAGATGAAGATCAAATTCTTCAAAAAATTGCTTTGGGTATGGTTTCCCTTGACTTGCCAACTAGTTTAATTCAAGGATCACAAACTCTTTTTGGTGCTAAAACTCAATTAAAGTTTGGCCGCGCAACGATTGATTTAATAGCGGCTTCTTCAAAAGGAAAAAGACAAGAAATTAACATTACTGGAAAATCTCAAGTTCAAAAATTCGAGCTTAGCGCAGATAATTATGAAGCGAATCGTCATTATTTCTTGAATCTATTTCACCAACAAAATTATGATAATGCCATGTCAACATTACCGGTGGTAAATTCAACAAGGTATATTACTCGTATTGAGGTGTGGATTACTAATAGAACAAATAATACCGAAAATACAAGAAATATAATAGCATTTGCGGATTTAGGGGAGGGACTCGTTACCAATTGTCAAGGTACACCAGGTGGAAATCAAGCCAATTATGATCCGGACAATAGAGCAAATGCTTTATATGATTGGGCTGCTAATCAACCCTTAGTTCGTGGCTTTGCGAATGCAGTTAGCGCGCTTAGCGCTCAGGTTACTGCTCCTGGTCCTTTTCAACAAGCTATCGATTACGAAAAAGTTGAAAATGCAAGAAAATTAACCGAACAGGAATATTCTTACAACGCGCTCTTGGGGTATATTTCATTGAATAACCCGCTTAATAATGATGAGGTGCTCGCTGTTGCCTACGAATATACGTACCGAGGAGAAACGTATCACGTAGGTGAATTTTCTACCGATGGAGCAAGCGGACAACAATCTTTAATTTTAAAATTAATCAAACCAACAATCACTAATCCAAGAAATAAAATTTGGGATTTGATGATGAAAAATGTCTATTCCGTTGGTGCATTTCAGGTAGATCAGTTAGGTTTTAGAGTTGATATTTTATACAACAATCCGGAAACATCTGTTCTATTACCGATTTTCCCAATGAATGGGGTTGATGACAAGCAGTTGGTTACTTTATTGGATATGGATAAAATCAATCAAAATAATCAACCTTTTTCGGATGGTGTTTTTGATTTTGTTCCTTTTAATATGGTGAACAATAAAGCCGATAATGGGGGTACAATTAATCGAAAAAACGGTCGAATTTTCTTTTCTACGATTGAACCATTCGGAAAAACATTGGCGAAGAAGTTATCTGATGTTGGAATTCCTCAACTTACAATTGATAAGGTTTCGTTTTATGAATTATATGATTCAACAAAGACAGCAGCGCAACAGATACCGAGTAAAAATCGCTTTCTATTTAAAGGTGAATATCAATCATCTGTTAGCTCTGACATTCCACTTAATGCCTTAAATGTGCCTCAAGGAGCGGTTTCAGTTACTGCCGGGGGGATTAAACTTACGGAAGGAACAGATTATACGGTTGATTATAATCTAGGAAGAGTTAAAATATTAAACACGGGAATTCTAGAATCAAATACACCTATCAAAATTTCAATAGAAAGTAATTCAGTTTTTGGTTTTCAAGCGCGTTCGATGTTTGGTGGTCACTACCAATATCGATTTAGTGATAAGTTTAAGATTGGTGGAACGTGGGTGAGAATGACCGAAAGACCGGTTACTCAAAAAGTGGATTTTGGTTCTGAACCGTTTAAAAACAATGTCATAGGTGCAGATTTCGCGATTCGTACCAATGTGCCTTTTCTTACAAAATTGGTAGATTTATTACCGGTTATTTCGACAACTCAAATGTCTACGTTTTCTTTGACAGGTGAAGTGGCTCACTTGATTCCAGGTCAACCAAGGGCAATTAACAAAGAGGGGACGTCTTACATTGACGATTTTGAAGCAAGTCAAAGTGCCATTGACTTAAAATCAATTACTGCTTGGCGCTTAGCTTCTATTCCTCAAGGTCAACCAGATCTTTTCCCAGAAGCTTATGTAAAAGATTTATCTGCTGGATTTAAGCGGTCTAAAATAGCCTGGTACCTTATTGATCCTTTATTCTATCAAAGCAACACCTTGACTCCGGATCATATCAAGCAGGACGCCTCAATGTTGGCGGATAGCCGAATGCGTTTGGTGAACCAAAAAGACATCTTCCCCAATCTGCAGCAGCAATATGGCTCTATTCCAAATATTTCTGTAATGGAATTGTCCTATTATCCTTCGGAAAGAGGGATGCATAATTATGACACCACAAATACGGTGAATATTGATGGTTCATTTACGAATCCAGAGAATCGTTGGGGTGGTATAATGCGGTCCTTAACTACGAATGATTTCGAACAAACAAACATTGAATTTATTCAGTTTTGGGTGCTTGACCCTTTTAACGAAGATGCGGAAAATGTAAATCCAAACACGATGCACTCAGGTGGGGATCTATATTTTAACCTCGGAAATATTTCTGAAGATATTTTACCTGATTCAAGAAAAAGCTTTGAAAATGGATTGCCGCCTTTAGCAACCTCAATTGTAGACAATATTGATACAACGGTATGGTCTAGAATTTCAACCCAACAAGTAGTAGTAAATGCTTTTGATACGGATCCTGAATCACGAAAAAACCAAGATGTTGGTATTGATGGCTGGAACAACGATAAAGAAAAGTTAGCATTTACCAATTATGTGCAATGGGTTCAAAACAATGCCGTCCTTGACCCTGTCGTTAAAGCCCGAATGATTGCAGATCCTTCTAACGATGATTATAATTATTATTTAGATGATAATTATGATAATGAAAGCGCCACGATATTAAAAAGATATAAAAAGTACAACGGCATGGAGGGAAACTCTCCAACAACCGAAATGTCGGATACTGCTAATGCAGATGGTTACCCTACTCAAGGAAGCAATATGCCTGATTTAGAAGACATCAATCAGGATAATAATTTATCAGAATCAGAAAGTTATTTTCAATATAAAATGAGCCTTCGACCAAATGATATGGCCGTTGGTAAAAATTACATAACAAATGTTCAGGTTTATCAAAATGGAAACAAAACAGAGTATTGGTATCAGGTTAAAATTCCATTACGTGATTTTGAAAAAAAGGTAAATGGCATCCAAGATTTTAGGTCTATTCGTTTCATGAGGATGTACCTGAAAGGCTTTGATGAAGAGGTGCAACTTCGTTTTGCAAAGTTAGAATTGATCCGTGGCGAATGGAGACGCTATTATAATGACTTGACCCAGCCAGGAATTAGCATTCAACAAGATCCCAATCTAACTTCTTTCAATATTGCAGCCGTCAATGTTGAAGAAAATGATCAACGAACACCAATTAAATATGAGGTTCCTCCCGGAATAACTAGGGAAATAGATCCATCTCAAACGTATCAAAGACAATTAAATGAACAATCATTAGTACTTGAAGTCTGTAACTTGCAAGATGGTGATTCACGTGCTGCCTATAAAAATGTCCAGTTTGATGTAAGGACTTACAAAAAGTTAAAAATGTTTGTTCATGCCGAGGAAGTAAATCCTTTGCTTCCTCTTAATAATGCTGATATGACATTGTTTGTTAGATTAGGAACCGATTTTGTGGAGAATTATTACGAGTATGAATTTCCAATGGATGTGACGCAATGGGGTTCATCTTCACCAGAATCAATTTGGCCTGAAGCGAATAATGTTGAAATTGTATTTGATGATTTGTTAAACTTAAAAAAAGAGAGGAACACAAAAATTGAACAAGCAGCGGCTGGGATTTCCTACTTATTGGAGTATTCAATTGTTGACCCAGCTAACCCCGATAGGAAAATTAAAATAAAGGGCAGTCCCAATCTTCAGGCTGTAAAGACAATAATGGTTGGGGTGCGTAATCCTTTGCAAGCCGATCCATCTAACAATTGGCCCGATGATGGTCAAGCAGATTGTGCTATTGTTTGGATAAATGAATTAAGGTTAACAGATTTTGTGAGCGAAGGAGGTTCTGCAGCAGTGGGACAAATGCAGCTACAATTGGCAGATTTTGCCAGTGTATCTGCTTCAGGAAATTATTCAGGAATAAATTGGGGAAGTGTTGAAAGTCGTGTCCAAGAACGTCAGCGTAACGAGAAAATTGGTGTCGATATGAATGCTAACATTCAATTAGGTCAATTCTTCGGTAAACAAACACGAATATCCTTACCTTTCTTTTATGGCTATTCTTTAGGGATAATAAACCCTGAATATGACCCCTTTAATCCTGACATCAAACTATCAGATTACGATCCAACAACGAGAAAAGAACGTGCTAAAATGGGACAAGATTTTACAGAAAGAAAGTCCTATAATTTTACGAATGTTCGAAAAGAGTCGAAAGCAGGTGCGAAACCTCATTTTTATCGTATTTCTAATTGGTCTGCGAGCTATGCTTTTTCAGAAAACTTAAAAAGAGATTTTAACATAAATTATGATAAAACAAAAACCTGGACGGGGGCATTAAATTATAATTACACTTTTGCTAGCAAAGCATATGAACCGTTCAAAAAATGGAAACCGGTTCAAAAATCTAAATGGTTACAAATAATAAAAGAAACCAATATTTACTTAATGCCTAAAAACATTTCGTTTACGAATGATTATTCAAGACTATATAATGAAAGGCAAGTGCGAAATAATCTTGTTCCGAATTATGAATTTGACCCTATCTTCTTGAAACGCTTTGATTGGAACCGAAATTATAATATAGGCTACGATCTTACTAAAAATTTGAAAGCAAGCTTTACCGCTACTAATAAAGCAATGTTTGAGGAAGGAAACAGCCGGGTAGACCGAAGGATCGATCCTACAGGTTTCCAAGAGTTTAAAGATACCATTCGTTCACAGATGTCTACATTTGGTAAAACAATGGATTATGGACACACCTATAGTTTGAGTTATGCCCTTCCATTGGATAAAATCCCATTGACAGATTGGCTAACAGCTAATGCAAAATATTCAGGAACGTATAACTGGCAAAGAGCTCCACTTGGCCAAACTAGTTTTGGAAATACCATTCAAAATAATCGTTCTGTCAACATGACATCACAGGCTAATTTTGTAACGCTTTACAACAAAATACCCTATTTTAAAAGAGTGTTGTCAGATGGGAGAAATTCCCGAGGTGCCATTAATCCTAAGGATGCAAATGGTTCCGGAAACGTAAAGCCGGGAGATGCTAAGGTGAAAGAAGAAGAAGAATTGAAACCGCCTAAGCCTTTGGAAGAAATGACCAAGAAAGAACGGCGTAAATTTGAACGGTTGAAGCGACAATTTGAACGTAAAAAGCGAAAAAAACAACGTGAAAAAGAAAAGGTGAATCCTGTTGGTGGCTTTTTTGCCCGTTTAGCCATGACGGTCAGAAATGTTTCCGGGACTTATACTATCAATGATGGCACTATGCTGCCAGGGCTTAATCAAGAATCACGTGTACTTGGAATGAACAGCTCTAACACACAATTAGCAGGCTTTGCGTTTGGAAGACAAGGATACAATGTTTGGGGCAATACGAACGGTTATAACGTGGCAACTCAGGCAACCGCTAATAACTGGTTAGTGCAAAATGAGGATCTTAATAAGCAATTTACTACTACTCATGCGACAACTTTTAATGTGAGAGCAACCTTAGAACCCTTCAAAGATTTTAATGTAGAACTTAAAATGAATCGTAATTATGGCAGAAATTCTGGTGAGTTCTACCGTTGGAATACACAGACTGCCGCATTTGAAGGGCAAAGTAAATTCGAAACCGCTACGCTTACTTATTCAACGGTAACTATTGGTACTGCCTTTGCTAATGTTAATGGTAATTCATCACAGGTTTTCCAAAACATGTTGGCAAATAGACAAATTGTTTCACAAGTAGTTGGTGCAGACAATCCTAATTCTAACTTATTACCTTCTGGTTTTTATAGTGGCTATTCTGGCAGTCAGCAAGAAGTGGTTCTTGGTGCTTTCTTAACTGCTTATAGTAATGCTGGAGTGAATAGTAAAAGTATAAACCCAATAAAAAACACCCCATTGCCAAATTGGAGTATTACCTATAATGGATTGTCAAAATTCCCTTTCGCCAAAGACTTTATAAAATCATTTGTTTTGAGACATGCTTATAACTCAACTGTAACGATGAGCGGCATGCAATCGAATCTGTCTGCTACCTTTGATAATAATGGGTATGCAAATGCATTGGATATTAATAATAACATTATTTCTGGGCTTCAAGTTCAAAATGTAACTATAAGTGAGCAATTTTCTCCTTTAATTGGTTTTGATGCTACGTGGATTGTGTTTGGACAATCACTTACTACCAAATTTGAATATAAGAAAGATAGACAATCTACACTTTCATTAAATAATAATCAAGTTACAGAAGTTCTCTCGGAAGAGATTGTTGTAGGGCTTCAATCTAAGATAACGAAAGTGAAGTTGTTGAAAAAAGTACCCGCTAGCGATGTGAATGCAGGAATTAATTTTTCTTTCCGCGATAACTTAACAGTAATTAGAAAGGTGGTAGAAAATACGCATCAACCAACAGCTGGACAAAAAATGATTGCGTTTAAATTTAATCTTGATTATAATTTATCACAAAACCTTACGGTAACTTTATTTTATGATCAAAATCTTAATACACCTAAGGTTGCTACCAGCTATCCTACTGGCAATATTAATACAGGGATTAAAGTGCGATTTAATCTTGCCGGTGTTCAATGATAAATTATAGAATTGCTCAAGCAGGTGATGAGGAAAGTATTCATCGATTGATCGTGGAGTTGGCCGTTTTTGAACGCGAGCCCAATGCTGTAATTGTTCCCGCAGATGCCTTATATAATCACTTGTTTGTAGAAAAAGTCTGCTTTGCTTTTGTTGCTGTAGATGTTCAAACGGATAGTGTAATAGGTTTCGCATTGTATTATTTTTCTTATTCAACGTGGAAAGGAAAGTGTCTTTACCTTGAAGATATTTATGTGCAAGAAATACATCGTAAGTTGGGTATAGGACAAGTTTTATTTGATATGGTAGTATGTGTAGCGAAAGAGAAGAAAGTTGCTAGAATGGATTGGCAGGTGCTAAATTGGAATAATGCTGCTATCAATTTTTATAAGAAGAATAACGCTGACCTATCCGACGAATGGTTAAATGGTCGCTACTTTTTTTGATTTAAAAATCAATTTTAGAGGATGATAAATGAAATTTAGCCGCTGTTGTTAAATTTTATTTCCTAGAAAAAAGCTAAGAAGGACCTGTTCAAATACATAAAGTAGAAAAGGCGGATTTATCTAATTACCGTGACTGTTCCGTGTTGCTTTATTTTTTCGTCGTTGGATTTCTTTCTGAAAATAATCTCCCAAGTGTAAACGCCATCTTGCACAGGTCGAAAAGATATGTGATGTATGCCGTCCCATCCAACATTTAAATTATGCGTAGTAAATAGCATCTCGCCCCATCTGTTGTATATGTTCATCGTGTAGGAGTATAAGTCTATATTTCCTGATATAATAGGTAAGAATACATTGTTTAATTCATCTCCATCTGGCGTAAAAGTATTTGGCACATAAATTATTATTGGATAGGGTGCTACCACTTGCAATTTAGCTGTATCTAAACAACCGTTTTCTGAACTTGCAATAAGCGAAACCCAATAGGTGCCTCCCTGCATTTCGGGATAATAATGATAGGTATTAAACGTGGTTTCATATGCTGAGCCATCTCCAAAATCCCAAACATAGGTCACTGCACCTTGCGAAGTGTTAAAGAAACTGTGCATTAGATTAGACGCTTCAACCGAAAAACTAGCAATTGGCTTTGGCCAAACTGTCACGGTTACAGATGCACTATTCACACAATCATTAGCATCTGTACCAACTACGGTATAAGTTTGGGTTCCTACATTTTGTAAGAAAGGAGTTGCGTTTATTACTTGGTTATCCCAAATGTAACTCACTGCGCCTCCACCAAAAAGTGTAATCCATTCGTCCCTGCAAACAGAAGTGTCAGGATAACCAATAACTTGGGGTAATGGGTTTACAAGTATATCGATGCTGTCAGAATCAAAACAGCCTAATAGGTCTGTTCCCAAAACGGTGTAGGTAACGGTTCCAATATTTTGTATGAATGGAACATTATTTAGAATTCCGTTATTCCAAACATACGTGTTAGCACCCGACCCGGATAAAACAAGTAAATCATTATCGCAGTAAGCCGTATCGGCACCAGCATAAACAATCGGTCGAGGGATGACGATCATTTGTGTAGAGGCGGTATCAGAACATCCGGAAGAATCAATTGTAACGGTAAGCACATATGGAAAAGTCGCATTGGTTTGCGAAAGATTTTCAAAATAAAAATTAGGATTAGAAATACTGTCGTTGCTTAAATGTGTCGAAGGGCTCCAAGAATAGGAAAGACCCGCTATTGGATTCACTCCAATTGTTGTATCCAAGATGTGGCAATTTGAATAATAAGCACCAGCGTCGGCCACGGGCAAAGGATTTACTTGTATTGTATCAGTAACTTGGCACAATCCGGGAAGATTATAACTGATTTGATTTAGTCCTATTGCTGCAATGGCAGGACTAAACATGCCTGTATTTGAATTTACAATCCCATTACCAGACCAAATTCCACCGGGTAAATTAGCTGAAAAAGCAAATGGCTGTGCGTTTTGACATACGGGCGAATTATTATTAATTTGTGGGTCAAAAACATGAACCATCGCGGACATGGTGTCTTGATAATTACCACAAGTGGAATAAAGAAGAATCTGATAATCTCCAGGCTGTGTAAATACATATTCTAAGTCATTGCCACCATTAAATGTCTGTCCATTTATTGACCACTCTTGAAAGCATTTTAATCCATAGGTTGTGATATTAAAAAAACGGGCCGTATCGTTAATGCATATCATAGAGTCTTCGGGTGTAAAAATAGGAATGGACACACATTGCTGACATAAATAACCGTCATTCGGAGTGATAGAATTCATTATCATCGGAGGAATAGTCGTGGAAAAATTCATAGTTGTAACCGAACCTGCAGGTGTTTCTGTTAAATTAATTGGAACAAATTGAAGTGGCGGTGTGGCCATCTGACAAGAAACGGTACCGATACTATCTGTTTTAATAAATAGGGCGTCCATACTTGCATCAAGATTTCCAAAAAATGGGGAAGTAGTATAGGCGGAAATGGTAAATCCACTATCTAAGTTATAGCGAACTCCAATTCCTTTGTCGCGATCGGCACCACCGTATGTCCTGGCCCAGTTTAAATTTCCAATACTATCAAATGTAAAAAGTAACACATCTTTTTCTGCCATTGCCTCTGTTATTCCAGCTCCGGGATTTACTGGTGTTGGAAAGGACGCTGTATTTCCAAGAATCGCATATCCTCCGGGATATTTAACAATGTCTCTGGACTGATCACGAGCACTGCCTCCTGCACTTCTTGCCCATGAAACAGAACCGTTGCTTATGTTTATTTTAGCAATCAGAATATTTTCACTGGCAAAACCACCAAGGTAGGTAGGTGAGGTAATTACAATAGAGCTGTCGTTTTGATTTAAAGCTCCTTTACAGGACCATGTAGTATGATCCTGATCATTCCAACCGCTGCCACCATACAATCTTCCCCAAATCAAATTTCCATTCGCATTTAAGCGACATAGCGCTATATCACTTCCTGTATTTGCACCTATACTTGTTACTAGGATATCACCATTTGATAGCTCATCCAAATAAAGACTAGTTGGTCCCAAACCATTGATTCTTTTTGACCAAATTAGATTTCCTAGGTTATCCGTTCGAATGATGTAAAGCTGCCCTGCCCCAGTTCCTACTGAAATAAAGTCGCCATTAGCAGATTCTTTTGCATACATCATCCATTCAAAAGGATATAATTTAATCCATTGCATTATCCCTTGAGGGTTTAGCTTCATGTTAAAAGCTCGATTTGGGCCTTGGGAGTATAAACCACTTACAATGTAACCGGTATCCGCAGTTTGTTGGATGCTTTTTCCGCCTTCTTGTGCGGCGGTGCCATAGATATTAAACCACTCGATGTTTCCACAAACATCTAATTTGTATACGTAGATATCACATTCTCCTGCTGATCCGTTTCCTTCGTGTTGACCTGTTGCTACAAATCCCCCATCTAGTGTTGTCGCCAATTGCAGAGCGCCTTGCATACCACCAAAATTGTACTTCCTGTAAAAGGTGTTATCTTGCGCAAAAATCGCAACTGAATAAAAAAGAATAAATATAATTTTTGAGATCAGAAATTGAAATTTCATAATCAAAAGTAAGTATTTCGCTATTCAAAACCTTACTTTAGATATTATTTTAAAGTTAAATACAATGAGCATTAGTGGTTTGAGTGCTTAGAAGGGTTTTTTTAGTTGATTGTTTTAATGAAGTGCTTATGAAAGACGTATTTATTTATTTTGTTTGTATTTTTTTGTTAACCAAATTTACAAGTGTTATCTCCTTTTCTCAAGAAACGAAAGCTTTATATCTTAATGATATCCGCATTCTTGCTTCGCACAATAGTTACAAGAAAAAACCACATCCCAAGGTGATGTTGTTTTTGGCGAAAGTTAAAAAAAAGCTCGGCGAAGAAAATGACCCTATACAATTGGATTATGGTCACGAATTATTGAGTAGCCAACTCAATGATTTTATGATACGAGGATTCGAATTCGATATCTATTACGATTCGAAGGGGCGCAAATTTGACAAGAGAAAAATCAATTCGTTTATTTTTGGGATGAAGAAAAAATCAAATGCAGAGGGATTACAAACCCCTGGATTTAAAGTGTTGCATATCGCTGATATTGATTATGAAACAAATTATCATACGCTGGAAGATGCTTTAGAAGAGCTTCAATCTTGGAGTGAGCGAAATCCGATGCATTGCCCCATTTTTATCAATATCGAGATTAAAGCCACAAGTCCAGCTGATTTATCCTCTTTCTTGCGTTTTCTTGGTTTTAAACAAGCAACTAAATTTACTGCTAGTACATTTAATCTTTTGGATAGCCTTGTTAAGTCAATTTTTGCTCCTGACCAATTATATACACCGGTCGATATGAAGAAAAAAAATGCTTCATTGCGGGCAAGAATCAACAATGAAGGTTGGCCTTTATACGATGATTGCAGGGGCAAAATATTCTTTGTTTTGGAAGGGGACAATATTGATTTATACAAAAATAAAGGTGAGCGACCTTTATTCGTTTATGGTGAAAAAGAAGATGACAATGTAATTTTCTTATTAAGGAATGACCCTATAAACAATGAAAATGAAATTAATGCACTCACAGAGCAGTATATCGTTAGAACAAGGTCGGATGCGGGGACATTAGAAGCACGAAAAAACGATTACACAAGGTTTTTTGCGGCCTTAACATCCAATGCACAGATTATTTCAACAGACTATTACAAACCAGACCCAACTATTGGAAAGTTTGTTATTCGATTAGGCGAGGAATTTATTCTACGAGCGCCTTAATCTTAATTAAATAAAGTTGTCAATCTTTATTAAACGTATCGCAATTAAAGTCTAATCCGAAGATTATAGAGCTTTCTGTTATCAATCACTTCAGCTTTTTTCTTAAGCGCTGAAAGAACGTTTCTTTGAATAGAAGATTTGGCAGTATTTAATAGTTGATCACGTTCTACTTTGTATGTATTTGTTGTGGGTGCTTTCGTGGTTTTTATTACCTTAATCATGTAAACCCCCATTTCACCTTTCAACGGAAGGGTAGTTTGACCATCCTTAATAGCTGAGAATAAAGAGCCTACAATTTCTGGCTCACTCCCCGCATTTCCAAGTGAAGGATTAGCAAAGGTTATTTGTGCCTCCATAACGCTTGTGTTTCCTTGTTTAGCCAATACAGCAAGATCTTTAATTTTCGCCATTTGGTTCATTAAACGCTTCGCCTTTTTTTCTTTAATGAGTTCTTTTTCCATCTTACCCTTAACTTGCTCATAAAGAGGCTCTCCTTTCTCTTTAATAGCGGATACCATGGCTATGATAAATCTGTCCTTTTCCTTAATTGGATATGATATCAATGTTCCAACAGATACATTTTCGCCATAAGCCAATTCTAAAATTTTGTCTGTGGATCTTTCATTTCTTAATCCAGGAATGTTTGGTTCATCATCTTTGATTTCAATTACGCTTACCATATAGTTCGCTTTTCTAACGAGTGTGTCAAAGAGTACAATTTTTGAATATAGATCTTCAATTTTTTTAATTTTCTGTTCTAATTGATCGCGTAATTCATTTACTTCATCTTCCTTAGCAGTAATTGATTCTTCTGAAGGCTTAAAGCTTTTTACTATTGTTGTTAGGACAGGGAATTTAGAACTGCCTTTTTCCAAAATTTCAATAATATGAAATCCGAAATCAGTTTTTACAACAGCAATTTTACCAACCGGATTATTGGCACAAAAACCACCAAATTCACTAACCATTTCTCCTTCTAAGAAATTTTCATAAAGACCGCCCTTGTCCTTTGAGCCTGGGTCATCGCTATATTTAGTTACCAAAGCCGAAAAGTTATCTTTATTAATTACCATTAATAAACTATCAGCCAATTTCTTTTTTGCCGCAATAAATTTGGGGTCTTTGGATTCTGCAGAATTCGGGTCTTTGGAATCTTTCGTGGAAATCAATAAATGCCTTGCCTTTAATTTAGAGGGAGTAAACCCAATCACCTTAGAAATATACATTTTTTCATCCATCGAATAAGGACCTACAAGTTGGCCAATGGTAGCACGTTTGAAAATGGTGTCATAGTCTGGTGGATAAGTCATAAATCGATTTGCTTTTTCATGTCCTTTTGGTACAGCTGTTCCTCTTTTATCACCGAAATAAACCTTGTTTTCACTTTCTTTCATTACAAATAATGAATCATTTGTTGAAGCTAAAAAATCCGCTTTTAATTTGATTATATCGTTAGAGAATTTTGCTGTATCTTTTTTTGATGCCTGTATAGCAACTTCAAATAATTTTACTTCTCGGGATGAAAATAAGTTTTGATATTTAGCATCCTTTTTATGCGCTTCAAAATACGCTCTTAGTTCTGTGTCATTTACTTTTATACCAGCATCTACATCGCTAATTTCACTGTAAAGTCGTTGCACAAAGGAAATGTTTTTGGTCTCTTTTTGAGCTTGATATTCTTGCTGAGCTTCTAACTTAGTCACATAAACACCTTGTTCTAAAAGCGCAAAATATTTCTCTCGTTGCCTTCTATCTGTATAATACTTTTTGGTGCCCTCCCATTGCTGCTTTGCTCCGGCCTCTTTACTTGTCTTTAATTGTGTGATTGTTTCTTGTAATTTCTGACGACCTGTTATAGTAGATTGTTCTGTAACAGCTCCAGTAATTGAATCGGTAAAGAATTTTGCTAAATCTTGTAACACTGGGAAGCCATCCGTGGCTAATATATAAGCATTGAATTCTTTGTCTGATACACTTATCCCCAATGCCTCATATTCTTTTTTCAAAAGGATAGAATCTACCATAAATTCCCATGCTTTATTACTTGCAGCAGCCATTTCATTTTCCCCGAATTCTTTTTGCTCTTGCTCGGCTTGTGTTCGTTCCTGTTGTTGAACACGAGAACTGAGGCTGTAATAATTGTCTGCATTTACTTTTTCGCCATAGATAAGCCCAATGCCAAATTTTCCTTCTGAATTACCAAACATACTTTGATAGTCACCCAAAACAAAGGCCAGCAAGGCCAAACCAACTATTCCAACTAATAACCCAGATTTTTCACGAATTTTACCAATAATTGCCATATCCTATTCTTTTTAGTGCGCGAATATACTAATTTGCATTGAGTTCGAAAAGGATTTTGTATAAAAAGTAGGCTTATTTACCCCCACCTTTTTCTTTAGGGATTGGCGAAGGTGGATTTATTGGTTTTACAGGCTCCGGAGTTACCGGTTTTGGTTTAACTGGATCTGGAGTTGCCGGCTTTGGTTTAACCGGTTCCGGAGTTGCAGGTTTTGGTTTAACCGGTTCCGGAGTTACAGGTTTCGGTTTAACAGGTTCAGGAGTTACTGGTTTTGGTTTAACAGGCTCCGGAGTTACAGGTTTTGGCTTAGCAGGGGTTATTGGTTCATTAGATTTTTCTTCCCCATTATTCCCTGATTCTTTAGGCGGGATAACGCTTCCATTATTTTCTAGAGAGTAAAATATCACAAAGGTCTTCGTTACCAAACCGCATGGTGTATTTACACTAACAAGGAATGTATTGGAGCCAGGTTGTAAGGTTACCGCTCCTCCTAAAATGGTTGTGGAGAGTGTTAAATTTGTTAATGCAAGGCCATTCTGTGTTACAGTAACCATATTAATATTTTCCACATTTGCTAAATTAAGTTGGATGAAATAATTTGAAGTGGAGGTGTTTGAATTGTCATTGTTCGGGATGCTTAATGTTATAGTTGCGGCTTTACATCTGTTAATTTCGTATGTCTTTGTGTCTTGGCCACATGGATTGGATGCCGTAACAATAAGTGTAGTAATCCCTAATGGTAAATTAATGGTGCCGGATATTTGGCCGTTATTATTGGTATATCCACTCAATATATTGCCATTTTTTGTTACCTGAATTACCGTTTGATTATTGTAATTTGTAATGGAAGCATTCAAGGTTAAGCTCGTAGCTTCCGTTATTGAATTATTTGGCAAATTGGCACTCAAAGCTACAATTGGCGCATCGCACTGATTGTAATAGATGATAAATGTTTCCGTTCCATTACCACAGGCATTAAGAGCACTTAAAACAAATGTGTTCTCCCCAGGAATTAAAGTAATATTAGCTGAAAGTTCATTGTTTAGATAAGTGAAGTTATTCATCGGAGTACCATTGAAGGTGAGCGTAATCCCTTGTGCTGAAGCCATATTTATTACATTGGCACTTAATAAATAAACAGCTGAAGTTACGGTTGATCCTGACTCTCCATTTATTGAGACGCTGGGTTGTTCACATTTAATTAATTCTACTGTTAAACTCTTACTATCTCTGCCGCATCCGTTTGCAGCGCTAACGAGAAATGTGTTATTGCCAAGTTGTAGGGTAGAGAAACAAGTAACTACTCCATTGGAATAGTCAAAATTTATAGGATTGCCATTTTGACTTACTAAAAGCCCTTGTGCGTTAGCAATATTTTGAATTTGTGCCGTCCAAGTGTAGGAGGAATTTACGACAGTTGCATTGTTTGTTCCATTTATGACAACGGTTGGACTTTTACAATTTTCGTTATTGATATAGACGGTTTCTACATCTGTTCCGCATGGATTACTTGCACTAATCACGATGGTATTCGCTCCAGCAGTTAAGGTCAAACTAGCTTCTACGATTTTTGTGGCAGCATTATACGTAAAGTTGTTAATTTGCTGATTATTAAGCATCACTTTAATATTATTTTGCTGACTATTTTCCACCTTCATTCTACATCGATACGCTCCAGTTATGGTTGTACTTATGTTGTTTGCCGGCGTAATCAATGAAATGATCGGAGCAACACAATTTTGGTAGGTAACAGTAAAAGAAGTAGCATCTGAACCACATAAATTTGTACCATTGATTGTTATGGTATTCAATCCAAGGGAAAGTTGCAATGGAATATCCAACATATTATTATTCATGGAATAGTTCAAGATTTGAACACCATTATGTAAAATGGTAAATTCATTTCGATTCATAAAACCTGTTGCATTAACTTTTATATTAATGGCGCTAGTACTGACTGTTGATCCTGACGCTGAAGGATTAATTAATTGTAATTGTGGAACAATACAATTATTATAAATGATAGTTGTAGATGCTGAAATCGTACCGCAGTTATTTTGTGCCTCAACTCGAATTGTATTGCTTCCGGCATTCAATAGTAAATTACTTTGAATTTGTCCGGTGGATGCATTAAACGTAAAATTACTTATGCTTATATTATTTACAAATAATGAAATCCCTTGTCGATTAGAAATATTTTGGACAATCGCAGAAAACACATAGCCAGGAGATGTTACGGTGATATCTCTCGAACTTGGGTTGGTAATGATTATCGTAGGATTTATACATGGGTTATAATTCACCGTGATCGATTTCACATCTTTGCCGCAATTGTTTTGAGCGGTAATTGTAAATGTGTTTGCGCCTGGCATTAAGGATACATTTGCTTCTATTTTATTTTGATTAATTAAATTAAAAGGAATGTTAACACCATTTTGGTTGATTATTGTTATTTCATTCGCGTTATTAACGTTTGTGATGGTCGCTTCTAAAAGGTAGGAATTATTAATTCCAGTTACAGCATTTTGTGAAACGGTAATAACAGGCTTTGGACAAGCGGTATTATAGTTATTAATGTTGTTAGAGGTGTTTGTGTTTGTCGTTTCGTCATTGCTATTTGTATTTTCATTTGTCCTGAATCTAAATTGAATGTAAAAAGAGGTGTAGTGATAGCGATCATTCTTTGTGCGTGGACTTGCAGAAATATAGCCATCAAAGTTATCCGCTAGGGTAAAGGTGGTTTTATGTTCAATTCCAATAGAGACCCGCTTTCCAACTTGATAACCCAGTCCAAAGCCGAGGCTTGGCATAAAATTAACCTTGTATTTATCACTGCTTCCATCGAGGGGGGCATCAAAAATACCATCTAGGGTATTTTCAATCATACTTGAGTTTAGCTCTCCATTGTTTAATAAGTCGTCATAAGCATAGTCACCAAATTCGTTTTTTAAATCACCGTATGTTTGATGCCATGTTAATCCAACTCCACCAAAAATGTAAGGGTCTAATCCCGTCCTTTCACGGAGTTTATTGGCATGTATGGCTAACTCAAGTGCTAAGCGATGCACATCAGCTTGAAAATTATTGACAGAAAACCCTAAAGAATCTTTATAGCTAGTTAAGGCTCCGCCGGAATAATTAACCAAAGAGGTAGTATCGAAATCTTGTCCGTACCAATATCCTCTCAGGTATCTTCCTCGAAGATCAAAACTTAAGATTTTTCCGTAATCATAATTATAGGACTTGCCTAATGTGAATCCCCATCCAGCAGAAGTTAGGTTTTTTACATCCGTTGAATTCCATGTGGCGCCAACATTAAATCCCAAAAACCATTTGGACGTATGATCATAATCAACGCGCTGTGAATAGGCATTTAGAAAGTAAGATACTATAATAATTGTGAGGTATATTTTACGCATAAAGTCTAGTTTTAATTATATTCGTGTTTTACAAGCTATATTAGTGCCAAAATAATAAAAAAAAATAGGCATTTTTTACTTTTTGTTATTTATTTAATACAGAATTGAAACACGTTGTTATTTATGTATAAGTACTATTATAAAATCCTTTTTCTCTTTTCTATATTTTATTCAAATCAAGTTAATAGTCAGTTATTTAGTGTTAATTTAAGTCCACAAACGGATACCATTTGTGAGCTTGAGGCACTTTCTTTCACTGCAAATGTACAGAATTGCCCTTCGATTTCATTGGTTTCTTGGCTATTAAATGGCTTAGTTGTTAATTCAGGAAATAATTTAGTTTTTGACACAACCGGATTCCAACAAGGTGATGTATTGGAAGTTCAGGTGACTTGTCAGTATGGAATCGATTCTACCATTGTGCTGTCTACCAGCACGATGCCTATAGCTGTAAATAGTTTTGTCTTGGATGCTGGTGTAGATCTCTATATTGATTCTGGAACGACCTTACAATTTCAAGCCGTTTCAAGCGCCAATGAATTCCTTTGGTCGCCAGGGTTTTTAGTTTCAAATCCGACAATTCTCCAGCCAAGTACTGCTCCAAAAGAAACCACCACTTACATGCTAAAAGGCTCGCTTAATGGTTGCGAAAAATTAGATTATGTGACCGTATTTGTAAAAGGAAGTTTTAAAATCCCCAATACTTTTTCTCCCAATGGAGATGGGAAGAATGATGTTTGGCAAATCCCAAACATAGACGACTATCCAGCCAATGAAATGGTAATAATGAATCGTTTTGGCTTTGAGCTTTACAAATCTAGCCCCTATAATTTTACAAATGCCTGGACAGGTCTTTACAATGATCGCGAATTACCAGAAGGTGTTTATTTTTATATTTTAAACTTAGGAGGGGATCTTGGTGTGAAAAAAGGAACCATTACAATTATTAGATAATGAGAAGTTTGAAAACCTTTTTTCTTTTTTTACTCAGCACTTCTTATACCGTTGCGCAGATGACTCCTAATTCGACTGCGTTTTTTATGAATTGGGGCGGAATAAACCCTGCGCATCACGGATTGAATGAACATGCGGAGCTTTTTACTGCTTTCAAGGCACAATGGGTTGGATTCGAAGGAGCTCCAAAAACAACCAATGCTACCTTGTCTTTGCCGTTTAATAATCGAAAAAGTGACGCGGCTATGTTCGGAATGGGCGTAACATTATTAAATGAAAACATTGCTTCATTTTCAAATACAAGCCTTCAGGTTGCCGGTTCGGTGAATATCCAAGTAAAAAATGAAGATAGAATTAGCTTAGGAATTGGGATTGGTGCTGTTCAAGTAGGTTATAACGCTGATTTAGTTAGCACCTTTGAGCAAGAAAACAATATCCAACGATTTTCCTCCAGCTTTTTACCCCAATTTACTGCTGGAATAGCGTTTAAAGCCAAGTCATACATTGTTGGATTAGCGATAGATGATATTGGCGCAAAAAATTGGGTTTCTATTGGCACTTCCTCGTCCTTTCGTACCCAATATTCTGTATACGGACGTTATTTGCTTCCTTTAAATCCTAATTGGACCTTGGTGCCTTCCCTGCGAATTTCGGAAGTGTTTTTCACGCCCGTACTATACGATGTTATGCTCAAATTGAATTATGCAGATGTTGTTAATTTATTTGTTGGAACGCCTTCCATGAAGGGAATTCAATTTGGAATTGGAGGTAAGATAAAAAAAGTAGTTATTCTTAATTATTTATTTGAGTATGGCTTCTCTCCATTAGCACAAGTAAATATGAATAGTCATTCGATTGGAGTAAAAATTAAACTGAACACTCGAAATCAATTTATTAAGAATGCAATGTTACTCATGGATTAATTAGGAGATTTAAATATTGTATGTATCTTTGCAAAACGCAATTTGATTATTAATTTATTACTAAGATATATTGCGGGGTGGGTCCCGAAGTTTCGGGAGTAGCTCGTCGGATGAAAAACCCGACAAAGAAATTAAAATAAAGCAATATAGAGATATTGCGGGGTGGAGCAGTTGGTAGCTCGTCGGGCTCATAACCCGAAGGTCATCGGTTCGAGTCCGGTCCCCGCTACTAAAAGAAAAGCGCAGTTACGAAAGTGATGGCGCTTTTTCTTTTTACCTCGCTCTCAAACTCTTTCTCGCTCTTGTATATGCGCTTTTCTTTCAGAAAGAGAATCAGAACGAGAGCGAAGAAGAGCGCGAAGCGGTCTGGCTTTTCATAGTAAAGCCCCCTTTGAGGTCCATTCAGACTGCGAAGCATGTCTGGATATTCCTGTCCCCGCTACTAAGAAAAGCCAGTATCTGCTATGTGGGATACTGGCTTTTTTTTATGTAAAGGATTGCCTATAAAAAGGATTACATTTTCTTAATACTTCGTAATCACGGTAATTAAAATTGAATGATGAACTTTGCAAAAAAATAGCTATGGTTTCTCTTTTTATTTCCACTTGTATTTCCCTGTTTTCACTGATAAATCCACTCAGTGCAATGCCCGTTTTTATTTCGTTAACATCAAGTTATCCAAAAGCGCACCTCATGCGGACGGTTCGCAGAACTTCTTTCTATGTTTTATTGATTTGTTTAATCTCCTATTTGTTCGGGGAATATGTTTTAAATTTCTTTGGAGTTTCTATTTATGCATTAAAAATTGCAGGGGGAATCATCATTTCTAGGTCTGGTTTTTTATTACTTAATGCACAGCACAAGAAAGACGTGGAGGGAGCAGTGGAGGAAGAATCTCGCTTGAAGGAAGACATCTCTTTTAGTCCATTGGCCATGCCCTTACTGGCAGGACCTGGTTCTATTTCACTATTGATTAATTTATCCTTGCAAACCGATATTTTTGCAGATAAAGCAGCTGTCATCGCAGCAATTTTAGCGGTTTGTATAGGTATTTATGTCACCTTGCTTTCGGCCCCATTTATTTTGAAATACATTGGACAAGGCGGCTTAAGAACACTCTCAAAAATAATGGGACTTATTGTTTTATCGATTGGTATTCAGATGATTGTTGACAGTTTGCGTTCAATGTTTTAATAGAAATTACGAGAGATTTAAGTTAATCCAATAAAAAAAGTCCATTTTCTTTAAGACAATTCTACCGGTGTTTATGGTGTCAACTATTTAATTACCTTTGAATAACAATTTTTTTTATGCGAAACCCACTCATTCCGTTCCTCTTAATTCCCTTAGTCGCGTTTCTCAGGTAGTTCGTAGTTGATTTTTAACAAATCAATCACCAAATTAATCTGACCTTTCAACTCGGGACGATTTTCGGACAATGAATTTTTTAACGCATCCCAACTCTTTTCTATTTCCAAATCTGCCCTTAATTCTGCTGCTTTACGTATAACTTCTGTTCCTTCACGCATTGCTGCCTCTGCTTTATCACTTTTCCAATCTTCGCTCATAATTCAAGTATTAATAGTTATGTTTTTTGTCAATTCTATATTTGTTTTCTATACTTCTTCGTAATCGTCAAAATCGTTTTTGTCCTTGTCTTTAATTTTTGATTTTAGGTCATCAATGGGTTTGCCACTTAGTATATAATTAAAGGCATTGATCATTTTAAAAAACATGCCTACTAAAAATAGCGCACCAATAAACTTAAAGATAAATCCGATAATGGCTGTTTGTTCGATATCGATAATGCTGCGATAAAACCATTCTGCAATGTTGTTTTTAGCATAATCAGCATTGAATGCCAAAAGTACAAAAGCAATTAAGGCTCCAATAATAAGGATGATTTCATTCCTTCGGTTAAAATTAGTGGGCGCATCTATGTTATTCGTTTGTTTACCAAAAAAAGATAGTTGGATCATGGATTTACGTTCATCATTCTGTAAGCGACCAATTAAATAGATGCAAAAAATGGATAGGGTAGGTGCGATATTAATTAGCGTTATATCTGTCTTTGTTTTGTTGAGGCAAAATAGGACTAACACATTGACTAAGAACAAGTATTTAGCACTTTTTATAAGATAAATCTCAAGAATTGTTCGTTGATTTCTACCTACCAGTAATCGAATGCAAGCATCGATAAAAAACCATATAAAGCCGTAGATCGCGAATAAGACACCAAGTCTAAATAGTAGTGTAATTAATTCCATCGTTATTTTGGAGTTACAATAAATTGTAGGTACTCTTTTGATGCCTCCGGAAAAGTGGCCGGATTAAAGTCTTTACTGATAATTCGCCCTTCTGTTCTCCTATTGAGTTGGTTATTTTTCTCATAAAGAACAGCGTTATCTTTGAATTGATTAATGTATTCTTCTGTTAACAAGATGCTTTTTCCACTTATTGGATCCATCCAGGTAGCTGGTTCTTTTTCACCTTTCCCAACAGGGATAATTCTCCGAGGGTCAATTTTTAATTCCTCGACTAAATATTTATAACAAGCCCTAGCTCTATTGATCGAAAGAATTTGGTTTTGACTTTCTTCTCCACGGGAATCGGTATGAGAAATTAATTCAATGACTATTTCTGGGTAATTAGTAAGTAATTCAGCCACGTATGCGAGCGAATCAGCTGAATTTATCGTAGAATCATTAATAAAGGTCCATTTATTAAATTCATAGCGAAGCTCAGGAAAGCGGATTACTTTTTTGTCTTCAAATACGGGCTCATTTATTTCTGCCATTAAGATATTTTTTTGTCCAGTGGCATCAATCACCGTAACTGTGTACTTGCCTTTGTTGAGTTCTGAAAGATCTTCTGTTGTTTTTCCATTTGACCATGCGATTTTATATGGTGGCACGCCGCTACTAATTGTTAGGTCTATTTTACCATCGTATCCTTGAAATATGCTAACGTCCGTGCTTTGAAGACTGCTAATTAATTTGGGTGGTGGAATACTTTTTGCTGCATACAGATCGCAATCTTTTCCATCTCGATTGCTTGCCCAAATGATTTCATTTCCTCGTTTTATTAAGTAGGCATCAAATTTTGGGGTATTAATTTTTTTCCCAAGGTTAATCGGCTTGGACCAATTATTCCATTTCCCCTTTTTGATGCTGTAGTAGATATCCGCATCGCCTTCTCCTTTAAAGCCATTACTTGCAAAAAACAAGGTATCGTTACTCGGGCAAAGGAAAGGGGAGATTTCAAAGCCTGGTGAATTAATGACATTACCCATGTGTTCTGGACTGTTCCAACCCTCACTTGATTTTGTAGATACATAAAGATCTTCCTCGCCTTCAGAATCACTCCCTTCAAATGAAAAAACGAGAACGTCTTCGTTTTGAGATAAGAAGTAGGAAACAAATTTTCCATCAATATCTAAATCAGGAATCGCCACTTTAATTGGAAGACTCCATGTAGTGTCTTTTAAGGTTGAAACCGCAATTCCTTTTCGAATGTCCTTTTCAGTGGTATAGCTTGAAATTAGATAGAGCCTTGATGATGCAGCGTCTTGTATAGAAGCGAATACGGCATTGTTCAATTTGTTGTTAAGATTACCTATTGCTTTACCAGCACTCCATTCCATTCCGTTGTATTTGCTGGTCCAAATATCTTGGTCATAAATGCCACCGGTATTCTTTATTTCTAAAGTCCTCACAAAATACATTGTTTGTCCATCAGGAGAAAGGGTTGGATTTGTTTCTTCAGCGGAACTGTTGATTTGACCTGGTAATCTAAAGGGATCTGTAAAATCATAGATTTGAGCCATTACTTCAAGGCTGAAACTGCAAGCTAATAATAAAAGTACGGTCCTAAAATGCATAGCTAATCATTATTTCGTGTCCACCGTTGCTAAAATAATTAATTTGTGTGGTCGCAAATTCCATGGAATACCCAATTCTTAATTCGTCACTAATTTCCATTCCGACCATAATTCCTGCCGAGGCTCCTAAATGGTAATTCACCCCTGCCCAAAAAATATAGTTGATGGTTGCTAAGGCACTAAATTCATACGATAATTTATTTGCTTGCATTCTTTTTATCAAAATTGCGGGTTGAATATCGAGCCCATTGCCAATAGAGAAATTATAGCCAGTCATTAGGTTCCAGTGCGTTCTTTGGTCAAAATTAATGCTTGAATTTCCAAAAGTAATATAGTTCTTAGCAAGTTGCTTTGCTCCAATTGAAAGGAAGAAGTTACTGCTATTAAGAGCAACTCCAGCTCCTGTATTAAGTGAAAGCTGGTTTAATTTTCCTTGCGTAAACGCATCGTATTCCGTGTCTCCTCCAATATAAGGCAATAGAGGGTCTGTTGAGTTCAGCACGACTGCTCTTGCAGGATTAAAAGAATGGTTGCTCAAACCTAGACTTGCACCAACTGATATTTTCCACTTGTTATTTATTGGAATTCTGAGGGCATAGTTCCCTGTAAAATCAGTGGATTTGAAAGCTCCGTAATTATCAGAAATTAGCTGCCCACCTACAAAATGGCTGAGTTTTAGCTTCTTTTTTTTGCTAAAAGGAACAATTTCTTGCCCAATTCGACTAGCAGGATTGAAAATTACTTTTTCTTTCTTTTGTATTTTCGATTGCCCGAACAATGCCACAGTTCTTGGTTCTAATCCGAATCCAAGCATTTGCCATCGACCAATTAAAGTAACTTCGGTTTGGGGATTAATTGCCATCGCAGCAGGGTTGTAAACGGCCTTATTCAAAAGGAATTGGCTATATTGTGGCAATTGTTGACCTGTTGCTAAGCTTGTTAGCATTACCGTTAAACACACTAAGAGCTGTTTCAATCGAATCATTTTAATCGAATTATTGATATGGTTCCATTCAATGGTTCGCTTGTCTGATCCTTCGCCAGTTCAATGATATAGTAATAGGAACCAACCGGCAACGGCTCTCCATCATACGTTCCATCCCATTCATTACTGCTATAATTTCCTTCAGAAGATTCATACAAAAGCTCCCCCCATCTATTGTAAACTTTAACAATGTTAGTTGGGTATTTCGCATCTATCCCCACAATTCCCCAGGTGTCGTTTTGGTTATCTCCATTCGGTGTAAAGGCAGTAGGAATCACAAATCCACAAGGTTCCACTGTGATTGATAGCATTCCGTAGGGACCTTCACATCCGTTTACCGATTGAGTTACATAAAATATGGCTGAGGTATCGTTGGAAGGATACAATTCATCGTCACTAAATAAATAGTTATTAAGGCTAGAATCATTATACCAATTGAAAGTTCCGGCTCCATTGATATTGGTAATTTGAATACTGGTGGTTGTTTCATCTGCGCAAAAAGTAGTATCACCAGTAAATAGCGGCACTTGTGGACCGTCTGTCAGGGCAATTGTTTGACTTCCAATCAGCACATTGGAGCAATACGCATCATGAATTGAATCCAGTACATATGTTCCAATTGAATTTCCGATTAATATGGGCAAGGAATTTACGTTGAGCACGCTTTGAGGAACGCCATCTAATGAAAAATAGATGTCCCAATTAGGCGTACCAGTCACCAATAGCGATAAAGGATTAAACGTTTGTCCAATGCAATAGTAATCACCACCTGTTAATTCGAGTAAGCTAGGACGTGCTCGAATGGTAATTATTGCAGTATCGTAAGAAAGTTGATTACAAATAGGTAAAGAATAAATAATCTGATAATTGCCAGGGTTGGCGTTCGATAAATTTATTATTCCCGTAACAGGATGTACATTTAATCCAGCAGGAATCACATTAAAACTGCCATTCGCAGGATAGTTTGGGTTTAATGATGGTGCTAAATTACTTCCCCCAACACACGCATTGGCAGGATATTGAAGGCCTAAATCAATATTGTTGGTGGTAATTTGAACAGTTGAGGTATTGCTGCAGGATAGTAGCGTACTTAGGCTCAAATCATCCAGGGCGAAATCATTTCCAATGGCGGAATTGTTCAGATCTGTAAGTACAATCGTGATAGAGGAATCATTTCCAGAAAACCAATTATAAGATGTGCTAAGCCAATTACAAGTAATTAATTGCAGCGTATCAACGCCCATTGTAACGCCATTGAAAACTGCCTGTATTTGTGCTGGATTGGTATTCGTTAGACTTTGTGCAAAATAGGTAAACACATAATTTTTATTTTTTTCTACCGCAATTGTTTGTTCCCAAAAAGGGCTCGTTCCGTTTGTTGCGCCATTGAGCACCATCATTTTACCTATGCCATTTCCGAGCGTATGATCAACACAAGCACTATAGCTTGGATACCACGAAGAGGCATTGTTTGTGATGCCGTATGATTCTTGTAATCCACTTGGATTAGTTGGAAACAAGGAGGAATAAGCACTAAAAAACCCGAGGTCTCCGTACTCAAAAGTGCCATTAAAAATCAAATTAGTATTTAATGCATTTGTTGCCACCGTATACACCGTATTTTGAATTGGAGAAACAAGAATACTATCATTAAAAGCAACCATTAAGGTTGGATCCACCGGAATTGCTGACCAATTATAATTGCCATTGCCCCCGCTTACAGAAATCTGAAGGTTGCTATTGGGACAAACGCTTATTGTACTTGGGTTAACTTCTAAATACACTCCCACAGGAATCACTATCCCACTACTTGATACAATTGCGCCCAGTGCATCCGTCACAGAAACAGTATACGTCCCTGCGCCAAGGTTATAAAATATTCCAGAAGTATTGTTACTTGAAAACGATCCATTGCTCAATACATATTGATAGGGCGCTTGTCCTCCATTAACGTAAACGGAAATTAATGCACTCGTTGAATCACTACAATTAGAAGCAGTCGTGGAATAGGTAATGGAATTTTGAGACCAAACGTTTTTTCCTATCAATAAGGATGCGGCTAGTAAAATGAATAAGAGCGAATTTTTAAACATTATTCAAAAGTAAAAAACAATGTCCATAACCAACGATTAACTTTTAAGCATGTTTAAGCAAATAGATGTTGAAAACTATTCCATGCAGGTGCAAGGGGGATCCATTTTCACACGTGAATTTGGCAAGCTGGATAGGATGAATTGATGAAAAGTTGGCCCATACATAACGCCTCTCAAATCAAGCTTTTCAAGACTTCTCAATTTAGTTAATCCGCTTCCAATATCAGAAACAGGGTTGTCGTAGAGATCAATTTCACGTAGCGATTGCATATACTGTATTTCATCTTGAATCTTCAAAATTTCATTTTTTGCCGCAATTAATGTCTGTAACTTACCTAATTGAAAAAGTACAGCAGGCAAGGATTCAAACTTATTGGAGGAAATGTCAATTTTTTCCAATTGAATTAATAAGGATAAATCTCCTTCCAATGTACTGAGTTTGTTTTTGGATAGGTTGAGTGATTTTAATGAGGTAAAACGAAATAATTCCTTGGGTAATTCATAAAGTTTATTTCGACTGAGGTCAATTGAAAAAACGCTGTCAGGCGAGACAAGAAGGGCTTCTTCCAAGGTATAAATTTTGAAATTACTTACTTGCGAAAAGCTGAATAAACTACTGCAAAGAAAAATAATCCCTAACAAAAATTTCATCTTTTTTTAATTGTTTGGTTAAAGCATCGATGGAATCAAATTTATGTTCCGGACGAATGTAATTAATAAGTTGTAAGGTAATACTTTCATTGTAAAGATCCGCAGAGAAATCAAAAAGATGCACTTCTAATTTAATCGATGAAGTGTCTTGCACCGTTGGATTAACACCGATATTAAGCATTCCGAAGTGTTCCTTTCCATGAATATCGGTCTTAACCGCATACACCCCATTTTTTGGAATTAGCTTATTCGAATCGTTTAAAGATATATTGGCGGTTGGGAATCCGATTGTTCTTCCTAGCTGCTCACCAGCAACAACCACACCACTGATTTCATAGGGATATCCTAGAAAAAGAGTGGCAGTTTCAACATCTCCCTGGAGCAACGAGTTCCTTATTTTTGTAGAGCTAATTTTGATGGCATCTATTTCTTTGGCGGGGATTTCAATAATGTTTAAGTCAAATTTTTTCGCATTAGCAAGTAAAAAGGCAAGGTTCCCTTCTCTATTATTTCCAAAATGATGGTCATAGCCCAATACGAGCGTATGGCATTTTAATTTAGCTATTAAAATAGTTTTGACGAAATCGACCGCGGTAAGTTTTGAGAATTCTCTTGTAAAAGGAATCACAAGTAGGTGATCAAGTCCGAGAGCTTGTAATTTGGTTATTTTTTCGTTTTGATTTTGTAAGAGTTTAACGGGTTCAGCGGCATTAATAATACTTCTTGGGTGAGGAAAAAAAGTAATCAATACGGTTTCTCCGTTAATATCTTTAGCCGCTTCAATTAGTTGCTTGATTATTTTTTGATGACCAAGGTGCAACCCGTCAAAAGTTCCTATCGTAACAATTGGTTTCCGACAGTCGAGCGCTTTCTCAATACCGTAATGGACCTTCACTTTTTTTGAAGCAAATTTAATACTTTAATAAGTTACTTTTCACCTAATTTATCATGGATTGAAAAACTTCGTTCTATCTTCGGGGACAAAATTTTAGTTAAAATCCTATGAACACTTCAAAATTCTCATTGATTCTAATACCAACCTAGGCAATATCCAGGAATGAATACCGGATAATTTGAAATAATAAGTTAACAATTTATTAAACTGTGAAAAATATGTAATTATTAATTTGCGATATGCTAAGGATGTTGCAATTTTTCTATATTTTTTCATTTATTCATATTACCTATTCTCAAGGTTTACCAAGTAATATGTACCCCGACATGCATCACCCCTTCATACACGGGGTTGCAAGCGGAGATCCAGGACCTAACGATGTGGTACTTTGGACAAGAATAGAACCAGATAATTCATTGAACTTGGAGTTGATTTCTTGGGAAATTTCAGAAGATTCTATGTTTTTAACGATTGTTTCAAGTGGAAATGCTCAGGCACTTCCTGAGAAAGATTGGACTGTTAACATAATTGCCAACGGACTTACGCCTCATACACAATATTTTTACCGTTTTTCCACAATGAATGGAAATTTTTCCACGATTGGAAGAACGAGAACGGCGCCCAATTACGGCATCAATCACAGTCGTTTAGCCATAATGTCCTGCAGTAGCATTTTTTCGGGTTATTTCAACGCATATAGGCGGATTGCTGAACGTCAAGACCTTGATATGATAGTGCATGTGGGGGATTACATTTACGATTTCGTAGATCCGGATGAAGAAATTCGAATACCCAATCCTTACCCCATTGATCCAGTAACGATTAGCGAATGGAGAGAGAGGCATAAATTCTACCTAATGGATCCTGATTTGAGGGAAGCTAGGAGAATGCACCCATGGGTATCCCTTTGGGACAATCACGATGTAGATTTTCAAGCGGGACATGAATCCGCTCCCTTTGAAGCTTGGTACGAGTATTTACCATCCAAAATGCCCGATAGTAATGATGTTACAATGGTTCATAGAAAAATTTCTTACGGCCCGTTGATGGATATTTTTGTAACAGATGTGCTTACCAAAAAAGGTCAAGATTCAATTAGCGGAGGAACGAGTATGATTGGAAATGAGCAATATACTTGGTTAACGAACGAATTGTCTCAATCCACAGCAAAATGGAAAATTCTTCCAATGCAAAATTTAATGTGCGGATGGAGTGTTCAGGGAGTTCCGGCATTCATTGGTTTGGGTTCTGGTGGAGTATTAGACAATACAAATTGGGACGGATACGATGCTGACAGGGATCGACTTTTATCCTACCTCGAAAACCAAAACATTGATAATGTGGTTGTACTTTCAGGCGATAGTCATGTAACCATTTTTGGCGATCTTAGTGTTAATCCCTACGACCCAAACGTATATGACGGTTCTACGGGGAATGGTTCCGTTGCTGTTGAAATGCTCCCAACCAGTATAAGCCGCGGAAACTTTGACGAAATGGGGTTTGGATGGGCTATACCAATTGTTATTCCTGTATTATCGAATGCCAATCCACAGCACATTAAAATGGAACTCACAAAACACGGTTACGGAATATTGGACATTCAACCTAGTCGCTGTATTGGTGAAACATGGTATTCGGATAAATTAAACTTATCTAATCAGGAAAGTTTTGGATTTGGATTTAGGGTAAATGACGGTTTTAACCATTGGGAAAGAACCGAGGAATTGAATCCTTCTCCCCCAAAAGATATCAGTTCATTGGGCTTTCAGGAATTATGGGTAGGGCCAAATGAGCATACAGCCATCCATTTATACCCTAACCCTACTGCCTCAGAAATAACCATTGAATTCGAGGCTCGGGTAGGTGAAGAATATGAAGTAGAGATTTTTACATTAACGGGATCTGACACAGGTATCCGACAAATAATCAATGCCAGTAGCAAACACATATCAACTAGCTTAAACCTTTCTTCATTGACTGAAACCCACTACCTGCTTTGCGTTAAAAGTGTGAACAGTTCAAGTTGTTCCTCTTTGATATTTGAACGCTAATTAGGTGCTTCACATTCAAACCTCGACCTTTAACGAGTCGAGCGCTTTCTCTATCCCGTAAAGGACCTTCACTTTTTTTGAAGCAAAATTAATACTTTAATGAGTTACTTTTCACCTAATTTTTCATGGATTGAAAACTTCGTTCTATCTTCGAGGACAAAATTTTAGTTAAAATCCTATGAATGCTTTAAAATTCCAATTGATTTTATTTTTATTAGTCGCAAATTTCCAAGTGCTTTTTGCAGAGGAAGGAATGTTAATACCTTCTTTAATTGCTGCTTTTGAGTCAGACATGAAGGCAAAAGGAATGAAATTATCGGCAGATGAGATTTACAGTGTTAATCATTCTAGTTTAAAGGATGCCATATTTCAATTCGGTGGGGGTTGTACAGCAGAGATGGTTTCCAGTAAAGGCCTACTTTTAACGAACCATCACTGTGGTTATTCTCAAATTCAATCGCATTCATCGTTGGAAAATGATTACCTAAAAAATGGTTATTGGGCGCAAAATCAGAGTCAAGAATTAAAAAATGTTGGCCTAAGCGCAGCACGAATTGTAAGAATTGAGGATGTAACAAGCGCCATACTATTTGGGGCAAGCTCAAAAGGAGACAAAGCTACCATTGAAGCAAATATGAAAAAAATCGCGGCTGCTGCAGTCGCTGGAACGCATTACCTCGCTGAGGTAAAAGCCTTTGATTATGGTAATGCCTACTACCTGATGGTAAAGGAAGAGTTTTTGGATGTGCGTTTTGTTGGGACTCCACCTAATTCTATTGGAAAATTTGGGGGCGACACTGATAACTGGGTTTGGCCAAGACATACGGGTGATTTTTCTGTATTCCGAATCTATGTGGGAGCAGACAACAAACCGGCACCATACAGTGATAAAAATGTTCCATATACTCCACTACATTATTTGCCAATATCCATGAAAGATAGGCATGTGGGCGATTTCACTATGGTTTATGGATTTCCTGGAACAACAGAACAACACGTTGTTTCTTCGTATTTGAAATTTATTATAGAAAAAGAACGACCGGCTCGGATTCACATGAGGGATCTTTCTTTGGGAGTAATTGATAAAGGGATGCGCAGTTCCGATTTAATTCGAATACAATATTCAGCCAAACAAGCAAGTATAGCTAATGCATGGAAAAAATGGATCGGACAGATCGAAGGATTAAGCAATTTAGATGGTGTTGGTGTAAAAATAATGCGCGAGAAAGAATACACGGACAGAGCCATGTCAAATACAGAGTGGGCTCAAAAATATGGGACAATTGTTCAAAAAATGAATGACCTAGTAGCCAACGAAAGTAATTTTGAATACAATTATGCCATGGGCGTTGAATACCTCTCCGTTGGTCCAGAGTATTTTAAACTTACAAAATCGTTAAATGATCTGCTTGCCAACTACACGAAATACGAAGCCAACGGCGAGTTGAAGGGGGTGTTAACTAAAATAATAGCCAGTGGACAAGGGTTTTTTAAAAATTATAATTCTCAAATTGATCAGGAAATTTTCAATTTATTGACTAGAGAATACTTCAAAAAGAATCCTACACAGGACCTTTCAAAAGTTGCTTTGGAAGTGGACCAATTAACTAATTTGATTTACGAAAAGTCCATTTTTACCAATGAAAAAAGATTTATTGTATTCCTAAGTAACTTCAATTCAAAGAGTTTAAAAAAGCTTGAAAAAGACCCCGGTTTTAGCCATTATAATAAACAATTAACTGAGTTCAGGTCGAATGTGATTCCGGGTTACACTGATTTTAGTTCAAAGATGACCGCACTTCTACAAGTGTATGTGGAGGGAAGGAAAATCATGTACCCAGAAATAAAACATTGGCCAGATGCGAATAGCACCTTGCGGATTACTTATGGTCAATTGGAGGGTTCTTCACCAACGGATGGCATGATGTATACGGAACACACCACCCTCGATGGGATTATCGCTAAGTACAATACTGGTAATCCAGATTTTGAATTGTTACCAAGAATGTTGGATTTACACAAAGAAAAAAATTATGGCGACTATGGACAAGACGACGAACTTTGGGTTTGTTTTACAGGTTCCAATCACACGACCGGAGGAAATTCAGGCTCCCCCGTTATTGATGCTGAAGGAAATTTAATGGGGCTCAACTTTGATCGTACTTGGGAAAGCACCATGAGTGATTATATGTTTGATGCATCGCGCTGCAGAAATGTGGTTGTTGATATACGGTATGTATTATGGGTAATTGATAAGTATTCCAATGCGAAGCACTTGGTTGATGAAATGACAATAGTCCGATAATTTTTTATCGTAACCTAACTTAAATTGACTACTTCTTTTCTTGTATAATGTTCAGTGATTCAAATTGGTAGGTGGTTTTCATTTTTTTGAAATGAAATGAAACTTTATATTTTTCATTTTTAACAGTGTAAAATCCCATGCAAAAAACCCCTTCTTCATTCTCTATCCCTTTATAAGTATAAGTAAAGTGTCCATTTGATTTTTTAGTGAAAAAATCTTGAAGAATTAACGCGGCTTGTGTTTGGCTGTAACCTCCTTCTTTATCTAGTATTTTTAATAAAATTCTTTCCTTGCCAAACGAAATAATGGTTTTTGCATCATTCGTATTAAAGGCATTTTCTATCCTTGCGTAAGGAACTTCATAGGAAGGATCACTATAAAGTATGGCAATAGTTGAAATTAGTATGAGAATGATTTTCATAAGCGCAAATTCTAGTCAAAAATAATGCCTTTATTGATTGAATAGCAATATTTGGTTAATTTTGACAATGAAGTTAAGACTTTTATGTGTGGGCAAAACAAATTTTAATTTCTTAAACGAAGGTGAAAAGGAGTACACTAATCGCTTAATACATTATTGCAATCTAAGTAGAATTGACATTCCGGAATTAAAAAATGCCAAGTCATTGTCAATACCTGAAATAAAAAATAAAGAAGGGCAATTAATTCTTGCAAAAGTTCAAGCAACGGATCTGTTGATTTTATTAGACGAAAATGGAAAAATGTATACTTCCAATGAATTCGCTACCTTTTTTGAAAAAAAGATGATCCAGGGAAAAACCTCTATTGTATTTGTTATTGGTGGTGCTTTTGGTTTCTCAAAAGAAGTATACGAGCGCGCTAATGAATTAATTTCATTGTCAAAAATGACGTTTTCACATCAACTTATTAGAATTATTTTTTTAGAACAATTATACCGTTCCTTTACTATTTTGAAAGGTGAAAAGTATCACCACAATTAACTTATATATAATTTCAGCAAGTAGTTTATTTTGAATGACCAGCGCTTAGATATCATTGAAATCCTTATCTCTCTATTTTTTTTAGGGCTAATTTTTTCATTGGCGTATTTTAAGAAACGGAAAATAGCGTCACAAGAATATGAAAGTTTTTTCTTCATCGGACTGTCTTATAAATTATTATTTGCACTTTTATTTGGGGGCTATTATTTTTTATATGTTAAAGGAGGCGATTCGGTAGCTTATTGGCAAGGAGCTAATGTATTAAGCAATTTATTTTTCGAATCTCCAATTAACTATATTGATTGTCTTTTTTCTAATCCCTCCCCAGAATTATTGGGCCAACATTTTAATTCAGTAACAGGATTCCCCCCCGGTTGGTTGTACCGGGAGAATGAGGCATGGTTAGTTTGTAAATTAATTTCCATCTTATCTATCATAACTTTTAAAAGTTATGCGGCTATGAGTATAATCGTTTGTTATTTTTCTTTTTTGGGTTCTTGGCGATTAATGGAACTAGTTGGCAAAATGCAAAAACATGCGCGAGGGAATTTGATTTTTGCATTTATTTTTATTCCATCTGTTTGTTTTTGGTGCACGGGCTTATCCAAGGATACAATTGTTTACATTTTCGTGGTGTATTTGTTAATTCGACTTTTTCATATTATTGCTGGTGAAAAGATAAAATTTAGGAACCTAATTCAAGTCCTTATATTTTCATATATAATTTATCATACACGTTCGTTTGTCTTAATCGCTATTGTAGCAGCGGCTATTATGGCTTATGGAGCGCGGATAACGAAAAGATTTGAATCAAACCCATTGGCAAAGGTTGGATTTAGGTTTCTTTATCTATCATTAGGCTTATTTACGATCTATATTTTTTTTACTTCTCAAATTATTACTAATATAATGGCAGAGGCTTCCGTCATTCAACAAGATTTTATTAATAATCAACTATATACCGGTCAGAAATATGAAATTGCAGCGATTGATGTTTCTCCAATGGGTTTAATTTCGGCTTTCCCATCTAGTGTAGTTTTTGGGATTTATCGTCCATTTATTCAGGAAAGTCTTAGTCCATCGTTGATTTTTAATGGGCTAGAAAGTCTCTTACTTCTCTTTCTAACGCTTCGGTTTTTTGTTAGCTTTAACATCCTTGTTAAAATACAAAAAATTAGAAAAAATGAATTTTTAATGTTTGCTTTAATTTTCGTTCTTATTATTGGCTTCATTTCAGGATTAACCTCCGTATTATTTGGTGTTTTGGTAAGAGTTCGTGCAATTATTCTTCCTTTTATTTATTTATTATTGACAGTTAAAGGATCAAAGTCACAGGACGAATTAGCGCTTGTAAAAGATAATTGATATGTGTGGCATAGTTGGGTTTCTTGATTTTAATAAATGCGCTACAGGAGATAATCTGTTGGCCATGAAAAAGACCTTAAAGCACCGAGGTCCTGATGGAGATGGCGTGTTGGTTTGTGAAGAAGAAAACTATGTTTTTGGTCTTGGTCATCAAAGACTTTCAATTATTGATTTATCTGACTTTGGCCATCAACCAATGGTATATGAAAACTTGTCAATTTCATTCAATGGAGAGATTTATAATTACAAGGAAATTAAACTTGCTTTATTGGATCTTGGGCATAAATTCCAAGGTGATTCGGATACGGAAGTCATTTTACATGCTTTTCAGCAATGGGGAATTTCTTGCATTAATAAGTTTATCGGCATGTTCGCCTTTGTCATTTATGACAAGCATAAGAAAGAGGTTTTTTGCGTAAGGGATCGTGCGGGGATAAAGCCATTTTTTTATTATTTTCAGGATGGATTATTCCTTTTTGCTTCAGAATTAAAAGCGTTTCATCAAATAGATTCGTTTAAAAAAGCATTGAATGAAGATGCTTTGAGTCTTTTTCTTCAAGTTGGAAATATTCCTGCTCCTCACACAATTTATGCGAATTGCTTTAAATTATCTCCGGGAAATTACCTTCAGTTAAATACGGATTCCAAAGAGAATTTTGTTAAGTCGATGGTGTCTCGTGAGTATTGGAACGTGTATGATTCATATAACAAACCTAAATTAAAGGTCTCTTTTCAGGAAGCAAAGCATAAAACACAAGAAATTTTATCTTCTGCTTGTGCATACAGGATGGTGGCTGATGTACCTGTTGGTATATTTTTAAGTGGTGGATATGATAGTACAGCGGTAACAGCGATTTTACAAAAAAGTAGTCCGAAACCATTAAAAACGTTTACTATTTCGGTTCCAGATATTGGCCTCAATGAAGCGGATGAGGCAGCTAAAATTGCTAAGTTTATTGGAACTGATCATACAGAGATTCATTGTGGCGTGAAAGAAGCGATTGATAAAATTGCTGATTTAGCGTATTATTACGATGAGCCTTTCGCTGATAGTAGTGCTATTCCAACCATGTTGGTAAGTGAAGCGGCAAGGAAATCTGTCACAGTGGCCTTGAGTGCGGATGGTGGCGATGAAGTTTTTGCTGGGTATAATCGCTATGATTATATGATGAAATACCAACGGAAATTTAGCGCTACACCTAAATTTATGCGTGAGATGATGGTGAATTTAATGGATAAGATTCCCGCTGAAAAACTCCCTGTTTTGCGACATAAGTATAATTTTCATCAGCGGTATGAAAAATTAAAAATGTTACTTAAAGATCCGAGTGAAAAAAACTTTATGTTATCGCTTAGCAAGCAATTTACAGATGAGGATCTATGCTTGATTTTACGTAAGAAGAATAAGCTTATTCTAACCGCTTATCAATCAACTGAATTATTGAAGGAATTTTCTACTCCATTAAGTTTTATGTTAGCCATTGATTATCAAACGTACTTGACCGATGATATTCTTCAAAAGGTTGATCGGGCAACCATGCATGTTGGTCTTGAAGGGAGGGAGCCATTATTAGATCATCGCTTAATTGAATACGTCGCTCAGTTACCCGACGAATTTAAATATCACAAAGGGGTAAAAAAGTTTTTGTTGAAAGAAATAGTTCACGATCTCGTGCCAAAGGAGTTGATGGATCGTCCTAAAAAAGGATTTGGGATTCCCATTGCTAGTTGGATGCAGAACGAGATCGCTTTCTTACTCGATGAATACCTAAATGAACACGATATTCATCATCAAGGCTTGTTTAATTGGGAGCCAATTAATCAAATCGTAGCGGCTTTTAAGGCCGGGAAATTAGAATACACCAATAAAGTTTGGTACCTGCTTGTTTTTCAAATGTGGTATAAGAAATGGATGTAATAATAGTACTATGAAAGCAAATTTCAAAAAACATACCTTCAATTTTATTTTTCCCGCAGGGACAAGTCGTGGCGTTTTACATACAAAAAACTCTTGGTTTTTATCTATTTTTAATGACGAAAACACCTTGTTTGGCACAGGAGAATGCAGTATTATAGAGGGCTTATCGCCTGATTTTTTAGATGAATTTACCTACGAGCAAAAACTAAGTTCACTAATTGAAAAACTGAAATATCTTGCATTAGCGGATTTCTTTATACCTGGAAATAAAACGTCTTTTTCGGAGAATGGAATGACTTTTCTTAAGCAATTTGAAGAAGAACCCTCCATAAAATTTGGATTGGAATGTGCCCTTATGGATGCCAATAATAGAGGTGATGGAATTATTTTCGATAATTCATTTTCCCGTGGAGAGAGCTCGATTCCTATTAACGGATTGGTTTGGATGGGAACAAAGGAATTCATGTTGGATCAAATCGAACAAAAAATTACCGCAGGATTCAAAACGATCAAGTTAAAAATAGGGGCGATTGATTTTACGTCTGAATTGGATTTGATTAAAGGTATTCGAAAAAAATATTCTTCTGATGATTTAGTTATTCGTGTCGATGCAAATGGCGCTTTTGATGCATCAACTGTTTATGGCGCATTAAAGGAATTGAATAAGTTAGATGTTCACTCTATTGAACAACCCGTCGCTCCACTAAATAGTAAATTGCTCCGCGATTTAGCGATGGAACAAATTATTCCAATTGCACTCGATGAGACCTTACTGTATTTTCAAAAAACTAGTGAAAAAATAAAGATTTTGGAAGAGATTAAGCCGCAATTTATTGTCTTGAAACCAAGTTTGCACGGAGGCCTTACAGGCACTGCTGAATGGATAGAGATGGCTGAGGAACTTAATATTCCTTGGTGGATGACGTCTGCTTTAGAAGGTTCAATCGGTTTGTCGGCTATTGCGCAATTCACCGGGAATTACCCGATAAATTTAGCACAAGGATTGGGGACTGGAGGTATATTTTCAAACAATCTGCCCTCCAATCTTGTTGTTCAATCAGGTGAAATAATGATGTGTAAATGAAAGATAAAGAAAATTGGAATGCCCTTACTTTTGATGAGGCATATGTTATTGAAAAGAAAGGAACTGAGCGTCCTTTTACTGGCGAATATTACCTGGCTAAGGAAAAGGGTACTTATCATTGCAAACGGTGCGATTTGCCCTTGTATGAAAGTGACACAAAGTTTGATTCGGGTTGTGGATGGCCAAGCTTTGATGCGCACAAAGAAAAAAACGTGCTCTTTATTTTAGATAGTGATGGGAAAAGAACTGAAATAATTTGCGCGGGTTGCGAAGGTCATTTAGGCCATGTGTTTTTTGGAGAACAATTCACCGAGAAAAACACGAGGCATTGTGTTAATTCTATTTCGGTGAAATTTCGGAAATAATTATTTCGTTCCGCAGTGAACAATGTCATCACATTCAGCATAAATCATGTCATTGAGAATGATTTGAGCAGCAAGTATAAGTTGACTATAATTTTGAGAATTGTTCCCAAAGCTGGCGGCGGTGGTCGTCCACATCTTTAGTATTAAATCTTTCGAACCTTTAGTTGGTTTTATTTTGTCAACCACTGCAGAGACATTCATCGCACCTGCATGATAGCAATGCATGACAAAAAGTCTAAACCATAAATCTGATTCCTTGTAAGTAATGTTATGTCTATTTAAGATCTTTTTTGCCTCAGGAATACAAACAGTAGAAATTAACTTACTAGCGGCCAAGGCACTTTTGTCAAAATCGGTTCTTTCATCAATGCTAGCAGTAACAATGAGGCCATATTTTTTTGCAACGGAAGGCATTAATTGAAATGCACCATAAGCGCCTGCAACTGATTTTTTTATTTGGCCTGGACTTTCAATCAGTAATATTGATTGTGCGTACCATGGATCTAAGCCATTTTTTTCAAATACAGCTACTCCCTTCGAAAGAGAATGAAACACATCTTTAAATTTGTAAAAATCATTCTTGCCTGTGGTAATGTATATTCGTTCGTCAAGCGGAATATTATTAGCTGCTTTTAGCGTTGTTTTATAGGCGGCCTTTTCAATTTCAGATTGACTTTCCCATTTTCTTACTGATGTATACCCTATTATCTGTCTGTTTGATGCAACATTAATGATGCATGAATCAGGCGACAACAGCATGATTTTTTGCCAAAATCTTGCTTGGGCTAATTCATCCCATCCATCAGCGAAAATGTTTTCGGCATTTAAGAGGGTGTTTTTAGTTCCATTTGCTGTTACAATGATTTTTTCGTTATTCCACGATAATGGCTGAGACATAAGCAGCATAGTTGAAAATAATGACAGAAGTATTAGGAGAGATTTCATATGAGTAAGCGTTGCATTAAAGGTAGCTGAAAACGACCAATAAAATGTATGGTTACAGATTACTTTAACACAAACTATTGTTGAATTAGTTACCTTTATTGCCATGAAATGGATCGTGAAATTAGTCAGTTGGCCTTTAATTGCATTAATTCGTTTTTATCAATTAATTATTTCTCCAATATTTCCTGCCAATTGTCGGTATACTCCAAGTTGCTCGAGTTATGCCTTAGAAGCAATAAAAGTTTGGGGACCAATACGTGGCTCATGGTTAGGGATTAAACGAATTGCATCTTGTCATCCAAAAGGGGGGCATGGGCATGATCCCGTCCCTGAAAAAAAACAATAATTTCCCATTTAATTCACAGATAATTCCCAACCACGCGATTTTAAGGTTCTCGTGATGGTGAGTATGTCGCTAGCATTCGATGATAGATTTACCCAATTGTCACAGCTCAATTTATTTTTGTTTTGCGTAAGTGCTAAATTAAAAGGAAACACGATGCTGCTTTTGTCTAATTGCTCACTTTCGATAAATTGAAACCACTTCCAAAGTAATCGCACTGAATTATTGCTTGATAAAGAAAAATCTTTTGCGGTGACCGAAGCAAAAAAGTCAATGTTTTTTCGAGCTCTTGAAAATAACACGTTCAGCCGTTTAGCACCACTTTTTTCATTAACGGGGCCAAAACGCATTTCAAATTTCCCTTCTTCATTTTTCGCATACCCAAAGCTTATGATTAATCGATCGCATTCATCTCCTTGTATTTGTTCTAAGGCTTTAAAGAAAATGGTGTCATTGTCGATGCGTGTCATTAGTTGCAATTGTTCTGGAGCGGAAAGTTTTTCAAAGATACAGGCTAGCTGTGATTCTGAAAATGCTACAATACCAATTTTTTCTTTTGAGTTCGGTAAAAACGATGCGATGTGCTTGGCTATTTTTTCGGCTTCATTTTCGTTTGTACGGTTGTTGTACGCAGCATTTTCTATGTAATGGAAATTTATGGGTTGACGCGCTTGATTAACAGATGGAAAAGCAATCAGCTCATTGTTGTAAAAATATTCATTCGAATAGGCTATTAATGAAGGATGTTCGCTTCTAAAATGATAGTGTAAATAAATATTTTTAAAATAAAAACTTGCCTTGTGAAGTAAGGTAAGTGAATTTTCATCCTTTGAATTAAAATAATTACTCGGGGCCATTTGTTGTGTATCTCCCGCTATTAGCATTCGCTTTGACCGATAAAGGCATCCAATAGAATGGCTTAATAACAATTGACTCGCTTCATCAATAATTGACAAGTCAAAATAATTTTTTTGTAGTGGAATATTGCTTGCTAGCTGACTAGGATTCGTTAACCATATTGGCTTGAGAAGTTGAATCCATTCGGAGGCATCGCTGCTAAGTAATTCCCTGATGGATTTGTGGCTGCGTTTTTTTGCAAATTCTTTAACCAGTATGGATTTGCCTAATTTTAATTGCCGTTTTTTTTCTTTTTGTTCAGTTGTTAATTTGTGAGCGGGGGTTTGTAAAAGGAGGTGAAACGCTTGAAACTTTTGTTGCTGCTTCTGATTTATTGTTTTTGATAATAGGGAAGCTTCTGCATCAAATTGGGCATTAATTTTATTAATTCGAGCCAACAAATTACCAGAGTCGTGAAGAGAAAATACAGGGTGATTCGACCTAAATGTTGTCCACGCGCTATGAAAGAGTTGATTTTCTAGTTGGTCAAGGTCAAGGGTTTGTTGGTAACAATCGATAAGGTCTTTTGGAATGGTCAGGAGTATTGAGCTAAAAGGAATAATAAAATCCAATCGAGACAATAATTCTTTTAAGTAAGCAACACAATCTGACTCATTTGTGAAATTAAATTGTGTCTTAAATTGTGTGAAAAGGTTGTTAATCGTTGAATAATTTGTAGTTAGTGCCGCTCGATCATCAAGGCTTATTTTGCTAAAAAGCGCCCAATCATTTTGATCTTGAACCTCAATTAAGGAGGCAATCATATCGAGATCTATTGTTAAGTTTTCTATCCCCATTTCAGAAAACTTAAGTTGAATCTGCATTACTTCGCTTTCTAATTCCTGCGCTTTTTTTAATGTTTTTACGGCATCGCTAAAATTTATTTCAGGGGTTCTTAGCCATTTCTTTAATTCGTATTTCCACGAATAACGATTCAAGATGCCTTTTAATTGATATTTATTTTCCAAATAAGCTAATTCAATAGGAGTGGGGATTTTTATCCAATGATTTTGATTGACAGCTGTTTTTTCCAGTAAAAGCAAGGCTTTTGTATATTTTTTTTTGTAATCTAAGAATTCTTTGCTTTTCGTTAAAATCACTTGCTCGAACTTCTTGAAGTAAACGGTAGAAAACCGATGACAAATTCTTGCTTTATCAAAAAGGAGTTTAAAGTCCCCAAAATTGTCGATTTTGAATTGCATTTGAAGCTGCTCAGCATCTTTCAACCAGGTCTTGAGAACCGTGTCAAATTGATGAATCGTTTTAATTTGTTGATTTATATCCTTTAAATACCGAAGTAATTGCATCAATTCTAGTGGTAGCTTTTTCAGAAGGGCTTTGTTTTCAAGCCAACTAGTGATGCTTGGAAAGTTGCTTCGGTATTCGCTAGTATTAAAACTTCGACTTTTGGTAAGGGCAATAAATTCACTCGCTCTAAGTCCCCCCACTAAACCAGGTTGATTTAATATTTTTAATTCTTGTTGGAGTAATTCAATTTCATCGTGAACAAGAAACTGATGGTTTTCGTTTGGTGATATTGTGTTTTCTAAGGCTACCCAATTTTTTTTCAGGCTGTTAATGAAGGCACTTGATGAGTAGTGAGTGGTTGTAATAACACTCAAGTTGCCTAAGCCAATTGTGTCTAGTTTCTGTTGGATAACTTCTAATGCGACCCGCTTATCGGAAACAACTACAGCGGTATTTTGTGCACTTACTAATTTCCCAATGACATTGCAGATAACTTGTGATTTTCCGGTTCCTGGAGGTCCTTGCACGACGCAATTTCCAACCTTTAATTGCTCAAATACTTCTAATTGTTTTTGATCAAAAGGAAATAGCGTTTCGACAGGCAAGTTCAATGAAACGTTGTCTTTATTTATTTCTTCTCCAAAGATTTCTAAAAGAGGATTAGACCATTTTTTTTGTTCAATAATTTGCTCTAGTTCTCCAATCAAGGCTAAACGATGGTGATGGAAATTTCCAATAGTTGCTGTTTCAGTATCTATTCTTTCAAAGCCCAAACCACGAAGTAATTCGATAAATGTTTCTGATACTTCAAATCCATTGGATGATTTTATATGGGGGAATTCTTTCTCTAATTTGTGCGCTAAAAATGGGTTGACAATTGCCTCTTCAGGGATTTCTGTGAAGGTGGCTGTTTTGTTTAGTCTATTAACTTGAACTTTTAATGGTGTTATGAAAATGGGTGTTTCAACTTCTTTGTTTTGATTGGTAAAGCTTAATACACCCGAACTTATACACAAAGGAAACACGCCTTTTTCTTTGTCAATTTTTTTTGCTTCGCTGATGATTTTCTCAAGTTCTTTGGTAAGTTCGTGCTTCCCACTACCCATTTTTACGCACTGTTTTTCGCTGAGGTGAACGAGAATGTCATCTCCTTTGAACAAACTTAATTCACCTAGTTGTTCTTGTAATTGCCCAATAAAACTATCGCGTTCCACTTTGTAAAGATAAGGCGAATTCCTTTTTTTTTAATTATTCACTAAATAAAGTAACTTTACCTTATAAAATTCAATTCTATGTTGCGATCTATTCTTTTTATTCTTGCGCTGCTTCTTGTAATAAACAGCCACTCTCAGATTACCTTAACCGCCCCTAGTTTCCCTTCTTCTGGTGATACAATCCGAATGAGTCAAGCGAGTGACCCTGGATTAGACTTTGTGAGTACAGGCGCTAATTATAATTGGGATTTCAGCACACTAGTGGCAAATAGTCAGTATTTGAAAGAGTATAATCCGATTGGTTTTGCATCGATTTTGATTTTTACAACGTATGGCCCATTAGCATCCGCTCCTTATCGCGCAAGTTATTTTAATACAACGCAGGATTTACCACTTGATCAATTATCACAATTCTTACCTGTGTCATTAAGTGATTTAAATCAGTATACGAAATCTACCAATGATTCAATCACATCAATTGGATATTCGATTTCTGTTAATGGGCAAGGTGTTCCATTTAAATCAGATACAATTGAAACAAGGTATAAATTCCCTTTAAATTTTAACGATCAACATTATTCTCGTGGTTATTCATACATTGACTTAAATCCAATTGTCGATATAAAATATAAGCAGTATAGACAGCGACATACAACGGTTGATGGTTGGGGAAGTTTGACTACGCCAAAAGGCACCTTCCAGGTGCTGAGGATTAAGCATGATATTAATGAAATCGATTCGATTTATCAAACGTTTTTCGGAGCAGGGACTTGGTTTGGGACGCCACAAATTGTGCGAACAGAATACGAATGGTTTGGTTTAAATAATACGGAGTGGCTGCTAAAAGTGGTAACAACAAATAATAATGTAACGTCCATTGAATACCAAGAGGATTATTTAGGATTGGATGCAGGAATCACTAATGCTGATTTCCAATATAATGTGTATCCAAACCCAACAACTGATTTTATTTATTTTGATTCCGAAATTGCAGTAAATAGCGCGGAATTAATCGATGCTCAAGGTGCAACGATTGCCAATTTTACGAAAGAAGATTTAATAAATCAAAAGATTGACATCTCAAATTACAATGCCGGATACTATCTGTTAAAGTTGAATACTAGCCAATCTTCTAAAATTATTAAGATAGTTAAGAACTAAATTAACTACCTTTAACCAGGCAAATCGGTTTATCGCTGTTTCGCTTTTGCGAAAGAGAGGAAAGTCCGGGCAGTATAGAGCATCGTACTTCCTAACGGGAAGGGCTAAGTAGGGAAATCTATTTAGAACAGAAAGTGCCGCAGAAAGGAAAACTACCTTCTTCGGAAGGAAAAGATGAA